>Ga0206913_1012_pt1 | contig 63332 bp, 49 predicted proteins | sample Alteio_BWOrgHeat_72_FD_152942 | JGI IMG/M metagenome (GOLD analysis project Ga0206913, IMG submission 152942) | Enriched cells from forest soil in Barre Woods Harvard Forest LTER site, Petersham, Massachusetts, United States -... | ecosystem: Environmental > Terrestrial > Soil > Temperate forest >... | reverse complement strand
ATTTTCGCGTGCAAATAAAATTAATTTTTTCAGGTCTCCCACCGACCTGGGGATTGCCACAGCAAGAGGTATTTCACGATAAGCGGAAGCATCAGTAGCGTATAATATCCTGGTTGTTTCGTCAGTAAACAATTCGCCTTCGAGCAGGGAGGACAGATTAAGGAGCTTTTGCGTCATGGATAAAAATGGATGCAAATTTACCTTATTTTCATAAAACATTTTAAATCTGCAACATTGTAAAAAGACCAGGAGGGTATCCGGGTTTGCATTTGAAGGCTCCTATGTATAGTTTAAAAAATAAAACAGCCGTGGTCACCGGTGGCGGGTCCGGAATTGGAAGAGCAATCTGCCATGTATTTGCACTCGCAGGTGCCCGGGTATATGTTCTTGATATAGATGAAAACGGATCTGCGGAAACTGTTAACCAGATCCGGCAGGCCGGTGCTCAGGCAGAATTTCTGGCCTGCTCGGTTGACCAGGAACTGTCTGTTCAAAATGCAATCAGTCGTATCGTGGATATCCAGGCGCCGGATATCCTGGTTAATAATGCGGGTATTGCACATATCGGAACTGTGGAAAATACAAGTGCTGCGGATTTCGATAGATTATTTTCGGTAAACGTGAAGGGTGTTTATCACATGGTAAGAAATTGTATTCCACATATGAAAGCGAAGGGTGGGGTGATCCTTAATATGGCGTCTATTGCAGCGCAGGTCGGACTACCTGACCGGTTTGCCTATAGCATGACCAAGGGTGCCGTTCTGTCGATGACACTGTCCATCGCGAAAGATTATATTAAATATAATATCCGTTGTAATTCGATATCCCCCGCGCGCGTTCATACGCCCTTTGTGGACGGGTTCATTGCAAAAAATTATGCAGGTCTGGAAGAAGAAATGTTTAAAAAATTATCTGCCAGTCAGCCGATCGGACGGATGGCAAGCCCTGAGGAAGTGGCTGCAATGGCATTATATCTCTGTTCGGATGAAGCCTCGTTTATTACAGGAAACGATTATCCGATCGACGGGGGGTTTCTTAAGCTCAATGGATAATTCATCTTCTGGGCCGGTATCCGCCACCACTATTATGATCCCTGCTATCGCGGGGTTTGTCTTCTGCTTCACGTACAACCAGTTCCTTTCCGCCACGAAGCCTCGCGCCGTTCAGTGCGTCAATGGCTTCTTTACCCTCGAGGTCGTTTCTCAATTCCAAAAATCCAAATCCCCGGCTTTTGCGGGTTTCGCGATCGATGGCCACTTTGGCAGAAACGACTTCACCATAGAGTTCAAACATTTCTTTTAAGTCGGTATCGTCAAAATCATAAGGGAGTCCGGCAACAAAAAGTTTCATGATGATCTTATAAGACCCAAATCTAGTTTATTCCTTCAGGAACCAAGAGCTTTTTTTCTGGAATTCCAACAAGGTAAAACCGTCCTGAGAAAAAAAGCGGGCGGATCAGCGAATTCCGGGAACGGCCATCTCCAGGCTGTCTCCTTTGAAATCATGCATACGGTAAACTACGAAATACCGAACCGGAATTCCACTACGGTATTGCGGAATGCTGATAGAATCTTCCACCAGGGCAAAATCGTTTTTTAATGAAACTTTTGGCGGCCCGTAATAATTGGAAGGGTAAATAAAATAGGCATCCTAACCCCTTTTTAAACCGGGCCGTCGCTGATTCAGCCAGGCAAAATGATGGATATCGTTCACCGGGCCCATCGCCAGGAGATTATGATGATAGGGAATCCCATAATAATGATCCAGATGGCCGGCGGGAAACCAGTAATCAGAAAGGATTGCCGCATTTTCCTTCATATGTCCGGATGCAAGGTCCGCACGATATAATGAATCGAAACTAACGGCAAAAGAATGCCAGCCATACATATCCAGGGTGATGTCTCCTTTTCCCAATTTTTTTTCATCAGCGCTTCCAATCCGGAAGGGGAGATAATGGATGCCGCTGACGCCAATGACTACGACACTCACATATAACCAACCCGCAGTCCTTAACCATTTGCCGTAGGCCGGACTTTCTGTTTTTTCGTCCAGCCAGCAAGCTGCCAGTAGCATCAGCGAGAGATATGCGGGGCCGGACCAATGGGGTAAGGTTTCACTGAACATAGAAGTCCAAAATAATACAAGGATCAATGGAAAACTGAGCCAGAGAAGTAATGGATAAACTTTTGGCAAACGGTTGATTTTTCCTTTGATGATCGCCCAAATCGTAATAACATACATGACAAAATTTATAGGGTTGCTGTAAAAAACAGAACCCAATACCTGTTGCAGTACCCGGTCCAAATCGGGACTGCTCCCCAGGAATCGTATTCTTCCCTCGTGATAGTTGTAGGTGATAAAATGATTCAGCCGGTTCCAATAATAAATAGGATATATGATCCCGATGCTGATGATTCCGGATATCCAAAGCATGGGCAATTTCAGCAGATCCCTTCGATGAAATAAAATATAGGCTCCAAAGCCGAGCCAGAGAAATACGCCATGAATTTTACTCATGATGCATAAACCAATGCTGATGCCCAGCAAGACGAATTCAAATTGCTGTTTTTTAATCGTTGTCCTGTAATCCAATATCCCTATCATAAAATACATGCTCATCAGCCAGAACACCACTTGCGGGGAGTCGGGCAGAATAAATGTACCCGCTATGATGGAGGTGTAGAATGAAGTATTATACAGAATGGCTGCGATCCATCCGGTGCGGGGCTGGCCAATCCGCCGCCCGATTAAGAATATCAGCCAGGTGCCGGTCGCTGCGCAAAGTATGGAGCCGAGTCTGATAAAAAATTCATTTTGAAAATATAAATTGAGAGTGGAAAGACGGATCAGTACGGCCACCATGGGCGGATGATCGAAATAATTCCATTGAAGATGCCGGGCATATGCCTGGTAATATACTTCATCATTTCCCAGTTCCAGAGTAGCTGCTACCCAAATACGCAGCATGGAACTCAAAATGATCAGCGACCAGATTTTTTTATTGAAATTCAAATCAGGATGTTACCGCAATTTAACGGATTGCTGATCCCATTCGCTTTTTGTGAACTTTTTCTCGAAAAATGGCAAAGGAATGAATATATAAACAGCCAGGGAGGGCAGCACGCCAGCCAGGGAACCGAAAAGTACATCTATTGGGAAATGCTGTGATAAATAAATTCTCGAATATCCGGTTAGTATAGCGACCGTTAGAAAAAATAATCCCGGTTTTCTACCCGGGAAATAAAGCGCCAACAATGTGGTCAGCATGAAGGCCGTGGCCGTATGCCCCGACGGGAAGCTACTATGACCTGTTCTTGTAACTCCCGTTATATAATGTACGGCGCCTGATACAAAAAATACTACAGGCCGGGGACTGGGCATAAAGTGTTTTATCATCTGCACCAGCAGCCCGGAAATCAACAAACTAATTCCGATTTGAAGCACCCATCCGGTTTTTTTCCTTATCAGCAAAAATAACATCACAGCGATGACGACTAATCCATTACCGACATTCGTAAACATCGTGAAGAATTTGTCGAACATTTCATTATGAATATGATTAATCAGAAGAAATCCGTCAGCCTTGCTGGTGAAAAAACAAAAAAGTGAAAGAAGAATAAAAAACAGGAGATATCCAATGAAATAGGCTGGATTCCGGTTTATAGGCTGTTGAAGGATTTTCATGGTAAGGTGATAACGACCCCGTCACAAAGATAAAAATGGGATTTTGCAATTCAGTTACCTGCAGGTTAAGCTGCGGTTAATAAAACGTTTCCCCTGGCATGATATTTCAATGGATTTGTTAAAAATGAAAAAATTATTAACCCTTCTCATGATCCTGGCCATCATATTTCTAAATAGTTGCGCCATCGTGGGGGGAATTTTTAAAGCCGGTGTATGGGTGGGAATTTTAATTGTAGTCTTTATTATCGGAATCATTATCTGGCTAGTCACCAGAAGCGGTAAATCTTAAAGACGGTTTGGCTTTAATCGCTACGAGTTGGGCCTTAGCAAAAAAACCTTCCCGCCTCAGGCGGAAAGGTTTTTTTAAAAAGAGGTTGACTTATAAAGATGTAACTACATAATTTTCTGAAACCTGACGGTTAACAGAAAACTTGCGCTCAACCTGTTCAGTGGCTGTACGGATTATAAATGTTGGATGCATTTCGGTATCTTCCTTCTGTATGAGGATATTCTTATCGAAATGAATGTCATTGTAAGTAGCCTGGTATACGATTTCCCCTACATCATTTTTTATGATCAGTGTAAATTTCTCACCTGATTTGTTATCAAAATCAAGATGGAATACAAAGCTGTTATCAGTTGCTCCGACAAAAGTTACATTTACCTGTTTGTCAGTAGGGCTGATAATTTTTTCGATGATCGGTGTTGCATGGGCCTTTGCAGATCCAAGAGTTAACAGCGCCGCTGCTCCCAGAACCGATGCCAATTTTCTGAGATTGAAATTTGCGAATACTCGTTTCATAATGTGACGATTTTAGTAGTGAAAAAATTGATTAAAAATCTTTGCGGCAAGAATCATCAGTGGTTATGGCAGTAAGTTTTTTTGCAAACGTCAGCGTTGGAAACCAACCTGGGAATTGATTCAGGCAGATGTTTATTTTCAATTCCAAAACAAATGTAGTACCCATTTCAACAGCTATGAAACCCAATATTGATCTTTTTTATAGTGGCTACTGCCGGAATGAAATGTTAAAACCCTTGACTGACAAGGGTTTTAACCGGCATTTGTTATGATGACCAAGCCCCGAATATGATGGCAACATTACCTCTTCCTCCTCTATTCTCCGTTCAGGTGAAAAGGATCGATGACTCAGCGTCGTAACAAAAAAACAGATAAAAACAATTTCATAACAAATTATTAATGGAAGTGAAAATACCAAGGAATCAAGAGTTTAAAGGGTGATTTTGACAAGCATTCAGAGTGTGTATCATTTTTTTTTGCTGATTCTGGGAATTAAACAAACGTTTAATTAATTTTGCGGTATGAAACCATCCTTATCAACAAAACAACTCCAGCTGCTCGACACGGCGGAGTCGTTATTTTCCCAAAAGGGTTTTGATGGGACTTCCGTGCGCGATATCGCGGAGGCAGCCGGAATCAATACGGCCATGATCTCCTACTATTTCGGTTCCAAAGAAAAACTGATGGAAGAGATTTTTGAAAGAAAGAGCCTGAATATAAAGGAAAAAGTGGCCAATCTTTTGAAGGATGACAGTCTGAACCCTTTAGAAAAAATGTATAGTCTCGTGGACATGTATATCGAAGGAATCCTGTCCCGCAAAACCTTTCACCGAATTCTTCTGTGTGAACAAATCATCAACCAGAATCCTTCGATTATTACGATGCTGGACAAAATGAAAACAAAAAATTCAGAGTATATCAACGATTTGATACGGCTCGGTCAGAGAAAGGGTTTATTTAAAAAAAATATAGATATACCTATGATGACCAATACCCTGATCGGCACCGTATCCCATACATTGGTTAACCTGGATTTTTATAAAACCTATCATCATATGGAAGGCCTGAAGGATGAGGAATTTGAACGGGTCGTAAAGAAGAGACTGTCCGTACATATCAAGAATATTTACAAAGCAATTTTAACTCATGAATCTTAGAATAACAATTTCAGCAACGGCTCTTGCAACGCTTTTGCTTTTATCCGGTACCGGACATGCTCAGGATATTGGGAGAAAAATTTCCATGGAGGAAGCCATCGATCTCAGTATAAAAAACAGCAAGCCGCTAAAGGCTGACCGTGCGCGTATCGAACAGGCCACAGCCAATACAACCATTTCTAAACAGGATCAGTTGCCCAATTTGACGATCAGTGGTTCGTACCTGCGTGTCACCCAACCCAACATCGATCTTCAATATAAAAGCAACAGTGGAGGAACAGCCGCTGCACCGATTTCGGTAAACCAGGCGGCTTATGGCATCGCCAACCTGAGTATACCCATTTATTCCGGTATGAAAATTCAGTATGGTATCCGTTCATCTGAATTCCTGGAAAAAGCAGCCAGACTGGATGCGGACCAGGACAAAGAGGCAGTCATATTAAATACCATTGACGCATTCAGTAACCTGTATAAAGCAAAGGCTAACCTCCGGGTTATCGAGCAGAACCTGGCCCAGTCGAGATCCAGAGATGCAGACTTCGCCAACCTGGAAAAAAACGGATTACTTGCCCGGAATGATAAACTCAAAGCATTATTACAAACTGCGAATATTGAATTGAGCATGGCAGACGTGGAAAATAATCTGAAAGTGACCATGGTCAATATGAATATCATGCTGGGCCTACCGGAAGAAACCGTTCTGATTCCGGATTCATCCAGCCTGGCAGAGCCGGGGGCCATCAAAAGTCTCTCGGATTATGAACAACTCGCGCTGCAAAACAGGAAAGACATGCAGGCAATCGGCTACCGAAAACAATCATCCGAGGCTGGAATAAAGAAAGCAAAGGCGGATTACCTTCCTTCCCTTTCTTTGACCAGCGGATATATTGCGGCAGATATTCCCAACTTCGTTACCATTACCAATGCTGTTACTTTCGGCGTCGGACTTTCTTATAATGTTTCTTCTCTCTGGAAAACGAATGCGCATGTAACCGCAGCAAAGGCACAGCTCGCCGAAGTGCAGGCAAATGAAGAGGAGATGAATGAAGAGATCCGGAGACAGGTAAACCAGTCTTATGAGGCATTACTGACAGCCAATAAAAAAATTGAAGTCAGCCGGATTTCCATCGAACAAGGCATAGAGAATTATAAGATAGTAAAAAATAAATACGATAATAGTCTCCTTACAGTCACAGATTTACTGGATGCGAATGCGCTGATGCTGCAGAGCCAGATCAGTTTGGAATTAGCCAGGGCCGACGCGATTGTGGCATATAATACTTTACTGGAAAAAGCCGGCATTTTGGCAATCACACGGAATATAAAATAATCAACTAATAATTATCAAGTTTTATGGCAAACGAAAATGTCACGCAGGCACAGCCCCCTAAAAAGAGAAGCAAAGTATTTCTGATCATACTCATTGCCCTGGTGGTTGCAGGTACATGGTTTGGAATTTCCAAGTGGCACCATGCTCAATTGCATGCTGAAACAGATGATGCACAGGTCGCGGCGAATATCAGTCCGATCATACCCCGGGTATCTGGTTATGTAAAAGAAGTACGTGTATCAGATAACCAGCTGGTTAAAAAAGGAGATACCCTGCTGATATTGGATGACCGCGACCAGCAGATAAAACTTGAACAGGCAGAAGCCGCCATGGCGACTGCTGAAAGCAACTTGTTGTCGGCGAAAGCTGCCTCAGAAGCTGCTCATTCCAATATTGGTGCCAGCGAGTTTGCGACGCTCGCGATAGACGGTCAGATCGAAAAAGCAAAAGTAGCTGTTTGGCAAAGTACTCAGGAATTTGACCGTTATGCGAACCTCATCAAGGATCATTCCGTTACACAGCAGCAATATGAAGATAAACTGGCAGCCAAGGAATCAGCAGAAAAACAGCTCCTGATCCTTCAACAGCAAAAAAAACAGGCAGCAAGCCAGACAAATGCAGTCAGCACACAAAGCCTTGCAACCTCTTCACAAATCAGCATCGCCAGTTCTACCATCAAGCAAAGACAGGTGGATGTGAATGATGCAAAACTGAATCTCTCTTATACTGTGATTACTGCTCCGGCAAGCGGAAGAGTGTCCAAAGTGAATGTACAGGTCGGTCAGTTTCTCACTGCGGGCCAGTCTGTTTTCAGCATCGTACTGGACGAGAGTATATGGGTGATTGCAAACTTCAAAGAAACACAGTACAGCAAAATGAAAGTCGGCCAGCCCGTAATAATAGAAGTGGATGCCATTTCCGGCCATGAATTTGAAGGAAGGGTTGGATCCTTTTCTCCTGCAACCGGAGCAACTTTTGCCCTGCTGCCACCGGATAATGCCAGTGGAAATTTTGTAAAAGTAGTTCAGCGTCTTCCCGTAAAAATTGAATTCAGTAATCCGAATGATTCTTTATTGGGTCGTTTGAAGGCGGGCATGAATGTAAATGTGGATGTACATATTGGTAAATAGTTTTTTCTGAATAAGCTCCTATGGCACAATCATTCTCTCAGGACTCTCTGGTTGAATATGGTTCGAGGCGGGTGATCATCACTATCACAGCGATCATATGTACCCTGCTGGAAATTATAGATACTACGATTGTAAATGTCGCGCTCAATGACATGCGGGGAAACCTGGGTGCCACGCTAACCGAAGTTGCCTGGGTGATCACCGCTTATGCGATCGGGAACGTGATCATCATTCCCATGACCAGCTGGCTTTCAACCCAGTTTGGCAGGCGTAATTATTTCGCGGCTTCCATTATGATATTTACAGTATGTTCTTTTCTTTGCGGAAACGCCAATGGCATTTGGGAGCTCGTGTTATTTCGTTTTTTACAGGGGATCGGTGGCGGTGCACTATTGGCCACCTCACAAACCATCATTACAGAAGCGTATCCTCCTGAAAAAAGAAATATGGCTCAGGCCATTTACGGGCTCGGGGTAATCGTGGGCCCTACTCTGGGACCACCACTCGGCGGGTATATTGTTGAAAATTTTTCATGGCCCTATATATTTTATATCAACATTCCCATCGGTGTTATTGCGACCCTGTTGACATTGCAATTTGTACGCAATCCGAATTATGGTACAAAAAGTCATATTGATGATATTGACTGGCTGGGCATATTTCTTCTTGCCGCATCAGTAGGATCACTCCAGTATGTCCTGGAAAAAGGCCAGGATGATGACTGGTTCTCCAATAAATTCATCATATTATTTACTGTCATTGCATTTTTAGGCGCCTTCTTTTTTATATGGCGGGAACTTACATTCCGAAATCCGATCGTAAATCTGCGCGTACTCAAAAATGGAAACCTCCGTATCGGGACGGGGCTCACATTTTTATTGGGATTCGGTTTATATGGATCCACCTTCATCATTCCTGTTTATACGCAAAGCACCCTGGGCTGGACGGCTTTTCAATCCGGTATGCTGATGGTTCCCGCTGCGATTACAACCGCTTTCCTGATGCCCATTACCGGGATCATTCTAAGTAAAGGTGTGCCCCAGCAATTCCTCGTGTCCATGGGTATGCTGGTATTCGCCTGTTTCTGTTTCTGGGGTTATTTTATCCTGACGAACAGCACTCCGGAAGAAAATTTTTTCTGGATGCTCGTTACGCGCGGAGTTGGACTTCCATTGTTGTTTATACCCATCACCAGTTTATCGCTGAGCACGTTAAAAGGGCCCGAGATCGGTCAGGGCGTGGCTTTTACCGGTATGATGCGGCAGGTGGGGGGATCATTTGGAGTAGCGCTTATCACAACATTTATGGCGCGCCAGAATATGTTTCACCGCAGTACGCTGGTAAGTAAACTGAGCGTGGATGATCCCGCCGTCTCAGCACGCGTACAAGCCATCCAGCATGGTTTTATTGCGAAGGGAATGCAGCCCGATGTTGCGCTTCATTCAGCCTATAAGGCACTCGACTATACGGTAACCGCACAGGCAAATGTATTATCCTATATGGATGTGTTTTACTACCTGGGCCTTCTGTTCCTGATTTGCATACCCTTTGTGTTATTTGTAAAAAGGAGCAAACAGAAAATGGATATGTCCGAAGCAATGCATTAATTAATTGTCAATTGTCAATTGTTAATTGTCAATTTAATTAACAATTAACGATTAGAAGAACGTATAGGTGTAGCGAATCTTTACAACAACCTGCCTTTTTTTATCAAAACAGGTTTCATTGGTTTTAAGTCCGTTGGCATCATAAACATATATCCAGCGCTGATAATCGGTGGAACCGTTGGGAACAAAGAGCATGGAAGAAAGACGGCCGGAATTATATTCGAAAACATAATCCGGTAGCAATCTGCCGGCTTTTTGATTGTACCGGACAATGTCGGTCAATCGTCCATCATTGTCGTAGTAATAATATACAGAAGGCTGCGACTGACCGCCGCGCACTGATTTTTCTTCCACAATATTTCCTTTTTCGTCTTTAACAAAGGACACTACCGTACTGTCGGTTTCTCCTTTTATTTTGATCATTTTCTTCGGGCTGCCGGCATCATAAATCCATATATGCTTTTCCGTGGTTACGATTTGATTATCCGTTTGTACTGAATTATTCAACATCACACTGATTTCACCGTTTTCATTATATGTGTATTCCGTCGTACTCTTATAAGTATCACTGGTATCAACTGTTTTGATCATTCTTCCGGACGGATCATAATAAGCTGTCAGGGTAGATGCCGGAACATTGGCTGATTTGGTAAAAGTTGCTATCGATTTGAAATCGGTGGTTACTTTTTGCATACAGGTAAAATCGGGGGTCTGTTCATTATTGGCATCAATACTTTGAATACTGACTTCCCGGACCTTTTTATCGTGAAAAGCCGTCCAGTTTTCCTGATTTTGTCTGGCCAGCAGGATATCCTTATAATAATACTGGGCATTTACTGCAAAAACGACCAGCAGCAAAACGAAAATGAGGAAAATTCTTTCGCGCATAATACCATTCATTTAAAAACTCAACTCAAAACGGAAAAACCCTGTGTTAATTATTGCCAGTATCTTTATTTTTAATTAAAATGCCTGGTGTCACACAGCAAGTTAAGAACGGATAAGACATGTTTGAACTGCGGAGCCGAAATTACGGGCAGGTATTGTTCTGCCTGTGGACAGGAAAATATCGAGCCAAAACAGACAGTTTGGCACCTGATCAATCATTTTTTCTCCGACATAACCCATTTTGATGGAAAATTCTTTGTTACCGTAAAAGATCTTTTTGCAAAGCCCGGGTTCCTTTCAAAGGAATATATGATCGGGCGCAGGGTCAGTTATCTGGATCCCATCCGCATGTATATTTTTACTTCGGCTATTTTCTTCCTGATTTTCTTTTCCCTTTTCGATGTCAGGAACAAACACGTAAGTGCTAATACCAGCACGGAAATTCAGAAAGATCCTGAATTAAGGGAACTGATGACCAAGGCAAAAAATGCAGCGGATTCTTTGAGGATACTGAAAAATTATAATGCCACCGCCACTCCCCTGATCACACTGGATGAAGATAGTCCGGCAGTAAAAAAGGGAGGCGTACAGATTAAACCCGCGAAAGTGAATTATCAAACCGTTGAATCTTATGACTCAGTGCAACAGGCATTGACCCCTGATCAAAGAGACGGATGGATAAAACAAAAATTAACCAGACGGGAGATCCAGTTAGTCCAGCAGTTAAACGAAAATCCCGGCGGCACCGTAAGGGAATTTTTGAGCAATTTCATGCATAATTTCCCCAAAGTACTTTTCATTTCCCTTCCTCTGTTTGCACTCGTCCTAAAACTTCTTTATGTGAGAGAAAAGAATTTTTATTATGTGGATCATGGCATATTCTCCGTTCACCTGTTTATTTTTTCGTTTTTACTTTTGCTTATATCTTTTGGTCTGGGAGAAATGTCTTCTGTGACGCATTGGAGACTGATCATCTGGTTGCAGTTCGCCCTCTGGATATATGCATTAATTTATTACTATAAGGCTATGCGCAGGTTTTACGGGCAGAGCAGGGGGAAGACAATATTAAAATATCTCCTGCTTTTCTTTCTTTCATTGATTGTGAATGTGACTATTTTCATGCTGGCGGCCTTTTATACGGTTGTTGAATCATAGGCTATGGAATCAGAAAAACTTTCAAACGCTTTTTTACGGCTGGTGAAAATTATGGATGAGCTCAGGGAACAATGTCCCTGGGACCGTAAACAAACCATTCATACTTTAAGAACACTCAGTATCGAAGAATTATACGAACTGACAGACGCTATTTTGACGGAAGACTGGCCCGGTATAAAAGAAGAATTGGGCGACATTTTCCTCCACCTTCTATTTTACGCCAGAATCGCCAGGGAACAGAATCGTTTTGAACTCGCAGACGTTCTGAATGGAATAAGTGACAAACTCATTTCCCGTCATCCCCATATTTATGGCGACGTGAAGGTGGAATCTGAGGAGGATGTAAAAAGAAACTGGGAGAATCTCAAACTGAAAGAAGGAAAGAAATCCGTTCTCGGTGGTGTGCCCGCTTCACTGCCCGCCATGGTAAAGGCCATACGATTGCAGGAAAAATCAAAACAGGTGGGATTCGAATGGGATAACCGGGAACAGGTTTGGGATAAAGTGGAGGAGGAGCAACTGGAACTTGCGGAAGCCGTGCGATCCGGCGACAAATCGCATATCGAGGAAGAATTCGGCGACCTGATGTTTTCTATGATCAATTACGCACGATTTTTGAGCATTGATGCAGAAACGGCGCTTGAAAGAACCAACCGGAAGTTTATAAACCGGTTTGAAAAAATGGAAGAAGCCGTTGGATTATCCGGCAAACAAATGAATGATCTTTCGCTCGCAGAGCTGGATGCGATCTGGAATGAAATTAAAAAGCAAAAAACCACCGATTGATTTTATTTCTGAAAAATTTTCTGCTTAGAAACGCATACCTCATCGGCACGGGGGTCTTCCTTTTTTTTGCTTCTTTTGCGATCAATTCCTATCTGGCAGGAAATTCAAGCACCCGTATTCTCCGAAATTCCATTGAATCATTTTTACAGGAAAGGGAAAATGATTTTCAGAAACTGCTCGGAAATGAATTAAAGATCAGAAGGCTTTCAGATAAAAATTATTCGCTGACGGAACTCACCGATCTGATGGATAAACAGTATGGCGTTTTGATCTATGAACGAAATCATCCGTTCAGTGAACACCTTACTTACTGGAGTGACCAGTCCGCTGTATTACCCGACAGTTTTCTGTTAAAATCCGATGGCAGTTATTTTGTAAAATTGAGTAACGGGCAGTTTGAAATTATTAAACATTCTTTCAATCAAATGCTGCCGTATCCGCTGACGGTTATAGCACTGATTCCGGTACGCTGGCAATATTTTATTTCACCGGAAAATCTGAAACCTGCATTTGTGGGATTTCCTGCTGCGGAGAACACAGTGCGCATCGTTTCCACTCCTTCACCTTTTCCGGTCCGGGACCGGGAAGGGAAAACGCTTTTTTACCTGGCAAAAACAGAAACCTACCATGCGGCGAAATATAGTCTGCTCCTGCTCCTGGTGGTATTTGCGGGTGTGTTGCTTCTTCTGGTCGTTATCAATAATTTGGCGCATGCGTTGGTGGAGCGTTATACCCGTCTGGCCGGAATTTCTTTTTTAATCATTACTATTCTCGTTTTAAGGGTCATGACTTATTACTTTCCGGGCATTTTTCATTTCCGTCAATATGAACTGTTCGACCCCACGATTTACAGTTCCAATTTTATACTTCGTTCATTGGGCGACCTGCTTATCAATGCCCTGTTATTTTGCTGGATCGTTCTGTTTATCCAGCAGGAGACTGTAGACTACCGGTTCCCTTTTTTCCGTTTGTTTTATAAAAGAGCCTTGCTCGTACTGGCAACCATGGCGGTACTGGTGACGACCACATTTCTTTTTGCTGATATCGTTCAAAGCCTGGTAGCGGACGCCCGGATATCGTTTAATGTTACCAATGCTTTCAGTCTCACGATCTATAGTGCAATCAGTTTTATCGTTTTAGCCGCCCTTGCATTAAGTTATTTTATTTTTTCACAGATCCTGCTCAGACTGATACGTGATTATCTGGAAGGCAATGTGCTCATTATTTCAATACTGGCAGCCACCATCGGGTTGGGAGTGCTCACGTTCGATAGCAAAACAAATCTGGTTGAGCTCGATATTTATGTGCTGGCCTGGCTGATGTGTTATTTGTGGCTGATGATCAGGAGTATGATCTCGGGTTTGCACTTCAGGCTGAATATTTCCGTTCTCATGTTCTGGCTGTTTATTTTTTCGGGCTCCATTTCTGTGATTATCATATTTGAAAACCGGAAAATTGAATTGGAACAACGAAAGAGTTTTGCCGACCGGCTCGCGGAGCAAATCGATCCCTCCAGCGAAAAGCTCGTGAGTATGTCGCTGATCTATTTTGAGAATGATTTACTGCAGCGGCAATTTGACCGTTTCCGGAATCCGGTAGAGAACCACTATCTGAAAGACAGCCTGATCAATAATAATTTCAGTGCCTATCTCAGTAAATATGATACAAAGATCTACACCTATGATTCTTCGGAAAAACCACTGTACAACCAGGTATCTGTTTCATATGATACCCTGAATACGATCTTTAAGTTGCAAGGCAAGCCGACTACAATCCCGGATCTGATGTACTATGAAAAGGCCTACGATAAATTTAGTTATATCTATAAAAAAGTAATTCAGGACCGCAGGGGTAAAATTTCCGGCTATCTGTTTGTGCAGGCTGAACCCCGGAGTTATAAAAGCGAAGGCCTGGTTCCCCAGCTAACGCAACAACACAAGGAATATCTTCCTCAATACTCGCCTGTTTATTCCTATGCCATTTACAGCGACAATCAACTGGTTACTTATTATAATAATTATCCCTTCCCGACAGAGCTCAACGACACCCTCATACCAAAAAAAGATTTCGTACAGCGTAAAAGCAATGGTTATGATGAACTATGGCATACTGTTTCTGATGACAAGATCATCGTGATAGCAAAAAAGGATAACCTGCTGATCGAAGCCATCACTCTTTTTTCCTATCTCTTTAGTGCCTTTCTTATACTGGTTGCACTGTTCTGGGTGAGTTCAGTATTGATCCAAACCCGTCTTCACTGGAAGCAACTCAAAGAATTTCTCCAGCTGAATATCCGGACACAGATCCAGACAACCATCATTTTTGTCAGCCTCTTTCTTTTCCTTGTTATTGGTGTATCCACGATTTTTTTTCTGATCAACCGCTATAACCGGAATAACCAGGACAGGCTCAGTGCTTCATTGAAAGTCATTTCCGGTGAGATTGGGAACCGTCTGCTTTCTTTTCAGTCAGCCACTCATGTTTCCAATCCGGTTAAACAAATGCCCAGGGAGGATCTGGACAGGATCATCAATAATGTGGCGGAAATTCACAACGCGGAAATTAATCTGTACGATGTGAATGGGTCGCTGATCGTTTCCTCCAACCCGTTTATATATACCAAGGGCATGTTAAGTGATCTGATGAATCCACTGGCATTTTATTACATGAACCGTTTAAATTCCATTGAATTCTTTAACCAGGAAAAATTGGGTGGTATCAGCTATCAGAGTATTTATTGTCCCCTGAGACTGGCGGAAGGTGAATCCTCGGCTTATATCAATATTCCTTCCTTTAATACGGAAGACGAGCTGAACGACGAGATTTCCAGGTTCCTGATCACAATCATCAACCTGAATGTATTTATTTTCCTGATTGCAGGAACCATTGCCGTGTTCCTGACGAATCGCATCACAACCTCTTTCTCGCTGATATCGGAAAAAATGCGTCAGGTAAACCTGAGTAAAACCAATGAGGTGATTGAGTGGAATAAGAATGATGAAATAGGCGGATTGATCCGGGAATACAATAAGATGGTGGCCAAACTGGTAGAAAGTGCTTCGGCCCTTGCTAAAAGTGAACGTGAGGGAGCATGGCGCGAAATGGCCAGGCAGGTGGCACATGAAATCAAAAATCCGTTGACGCCTATGAAACTGAGTATTCAGTATCTGCAAAAGGCAAACAACGGTGAAGCACCGAATATGAAGGAACTGACTGCCAACGTGGCGAAAACGCTGGTTGAGCAAATTGATCACCTGTCTAAAATTGCATCTGATTTCAGCCAGTTTGCGCATATCGGCAATCCGCACAATGAAGTGATTGACCTGCACGAGATGCTACACTCGCTGACCTCGCTGTATCAAACCATGGAAAAGGTAGATCTGAACTGGTACCCGGTGCCGGGGAAAATATTGGTTTTTGCAGACAAGACACAGATCAACCGGCTGTTCACGAACCTTCTTCAAAATGCTACGGAAGCTTGTCACGATAAGGATGTTTGCAGGATCAGAATCAGCGAACAGCTGAAAGAGGATCAGGTTCTCATCCGGATCAGTGATAACGGCGAAGGAATTCCTGAACAGATGCAGTCTAAAATTTTTATTCCCAATTTCACCACCAAATCGTCAGGCACCGGACTCGGTCTGGCCATGAGCAAAACGATTGTGGAACAGGCTAAGGGACAGATATGGTTTGAGACGGAGGAAGAAGAAGGAACGACTTTTTTTGTTGAATTGCCAATCTTCGATGAAACGTTACACTATGATTTTCACAATGTGGTAAATGTGGAAGGGTGAGATATCTGGTAAAGTGGAAATGAAATGGACAATTGAATTCAAAAATGAAATGGGTAATTAAATTTAACATTTCATTCTCTCATCCCCACATATTCACGATTCCATCCCGCCATCGGCGGGATGAAAATCAAGCATGCCTGCCTTTATTTACGAATTCAAACATCTGCTGTAAATTGTAACTACTGAGATTTTGCGCAGCGGTAACCCCGCCTTTTTGTGCTGCCAATACTCCATAATGTATATCATGATAGCCGTTGATGGAATGCGCATCAGGGTCGATACTGATCATTACATTTTTCTGCAGTGCATAACTGATCCATCGCCAGTCCAAATCGAGCCTGCGCGGATGTGCATTCAGTTCGATCACGACAGCATGGGCCGCACAGGCGTCTATCAGCGTTTTATGATCTACCGGATATCCTGCACGGCTCAGCAACAATCGCCCGGTAGGGTGGCCCAGAATGCGCGTGTGTGGATTTTGAATGGCAGTCAGCAGACGGCTCATTGCTTTTTCTTCACTCATTTTTAAGTTGGAATGAACTGAGGCGATCACGAGATCAAATGTGGAGAGGATCTGATCACTGTAATCCAGACGGCCATCGTTGAGAATGTCGCATTCTATACTTTTAAAAATATGGAAGGGAGCCAGCTTCTTATTTAGTTCTTCCACGTATATATGTTGCTCCCTGATTCTTTCTTCGGAGAGCCCGTTTGCATAAAAAGCCGACTTACTGTGATCGCTGATGACCAGATATTCAAAACCCTGTTCTATGCATGCTTTAGCCATGTCTTCGACAGTATGCAGACCATCACTCCAGTTGCTATGACTGTGGATAATACCTTTTATGTCTGAAAACTGGATCAGCGGTGGCAGCGCCGCCTGAATGGCTTTCTCAATAATGGCCGGATCCTCACGAAGCGGGGCCGGGATAAAATGTACGCCGGCCTGCTGAAAAATAGTTTGTTCTGTGTCGGCCGCAGCGTCGATTTTGAATTGATGGTTCCATTTTTCAAGGAAAGAATCACTGCAGCTGGTTTCAAAAACCTTCGCGTGAAAGAATTCCGGGGCTGCAAATTGGAAATGCAGTTTGATATTTTCATTGCCGGCAACAAGCAATTCACCGGCTTTTTCTTCTTCAATATGGAACTGATTGGATATGAAAAATGTCTTTAACTCTGATTGAGGAACTGATATGATCCATTCTGCCCGGTCGATGGTTTCAAGTTGACGACGATAAGCTCCGGTAATAGAAATCGCGTGTCCGGGAAATGATTCACGGAGTGATTTGTGAATAGTTTGTACATAACCTTCCACCTCAGCGAAGAGAAAACTTCCCTGACTACGCAGATAGAACGTAATTGTGTCACGAATATTATTCTGGGTCTTTTCTCCGAAGCCTTTGTAAAGCATTAGCCGGTTTTCATTACATGCATACATCAATTCGCCGATGGATTCGATTTCCATCTCCTTCCAGACTGTTGAAATCTTTTTTGGTCCCAAACCCTTAATTCGGAGCATTTCGATGACTCCGGGAGGTGTTTTACTGATTATTTCATGAAGCTGGGGTAGATCTCCGGTGTCGAGTATTTCGATGATTTGTTTGCCAATACTGGGTCCGATGCCCTTCACAGACAATATTTTTTCGCGCGGAATCGCACTTAGTTCTTCTGTTAATTTATCTATGCTGAACGACGCAGCGGAGTAAGATTTTATTTTGAAAGGGTTCTCTCCATGTATATCCATGAGTTTGGCCAGGAGAGAAAAACTTTCTGCAATCACTTCGTTAGAAACCGCCATGGGCTTATGTTTGATAGGATGATCTGACAAAGGTACAAAAACAAAAAGTCCCCCGGAATGAACCGGAGGACTTTACTATTTTCAGCTAACGAATGAAGAAAATTATTTCTTCTTTGCAGCTTTCTTAGCAGCCTTTTTCTTTGGAGCTGCTTTCTTTTTTGGAGCTGCTTTTTTCTTAGCGGCTTTTTTTGCTGTTGCCATTGTTTGTAGAATTTAAATGGTTAGTAAAATACTTTACGTAGTAAAAATAGAAATTCTTTAGAATTATCCAAAAGTTTTTTTGAATAATTCTAAAGAATTAGTATTTAAGACGAAAATATGTTATTAACTAAGCGCTCGCTGAAACTTCTGCCGGAGCATCCACAACGTTCACAAAAGTTCTGTCGGCCTTCCCTTTTTTAAATTCCACTACACCATTTGTAAGTGCAAATAAAGTGAAGTCTCTTCCAACACCAACATTTTTTCCAGGATGAAATTCTGTGCCACGCTGACGGATGATGATGTTGCCGGCAACAGCTGCCTGTCCGCCGAAAATTTTTACACCGAGTCTTTTACTCTGCGAATCACGGCCGTTCTTTACGCTGCCTTCGCCTTTTTTATGTGCCATGAGATCTGAATTGAAAATTTTAAAATTGGAATATCTGTTTCGATGCTCATTAAGCGATATCTGTCACTTTGATTTTTGTATAGTGTGTACGATGACCGTGTTTTTTACGGAAACCTTTTCTTCTGTTCATTTTGAATGATATCACTTTATTACCCTGAACATGACCAAGGATCTCAACCTTTACCACGCTCTTAACATCTTTTCCGGTTGTGAATTGATCACCGGCTGTGGAAAGCAGCACGTCGGAAAATTCCAGCTTATCGCCGGCATTTCCTTCAACCCGGGGAACATAAAGTGTCTGGTCTTTCTGGACCCTGAACTGGCTGCCTGCGATTTGTACTACTGCGAACATAAAAACAATATTAGGGCTGCAAAGGTAGGGGGAAACGGGTAATTTTCGAAGGAATCCGCTAAAAATATTGGTCCCGATAGGTGGTAGGCGCTCATATTGCCTTTTATTGTAGGTTTGTCATTCACCCGCCTGCCTAAAACATGAAGTTTAAGTCGTTTTTAGCCAAGCCTTTCGCTTCTTATATATATAGGAGTATCCGTAAAGAGATCAGCTCAGCCCTGGAGGATCAGGAGAATATATTTAAAAGCCTCGTTAAAACAGGCTCAAAAACAGTTTTCGGACGGGAACACCACCTGGAGACGGTAAAAACCTATGAGGAATTCAGAACAGCAGTGCCGGTTCGTGATTATGAGCAGTTTAAGCCCTATATCGACCAGATAAAACAGGGCAAGCACAATATATTATGGCCGGGACAGCCTATTTATTTTGCAAAAACCTCAGGTACCACCAGCGGAATCAAATATATCCCCATCTCCAAGGACTCGATTTCGAATCATATCAATACGGCCCGGAATACCCTGCTCTGTTATATGGCCGAGACCGGCAATTCCGGTTACGCGAATGGGAAAATGATTTTTCTTTCCGGCTCCCCGGAACTTGAAAGGATAGCGAATATACCCACGGGCAGGCTGAGCGGTATCGTGAACCATCATATACCGCATTATCTCCGTACCAATCAGCTGCCGAGTTACGAAACCAATTGCATAGAAGAATGGGAAATCAAACTTGATAAGATCGTTGAAGAAACGATTGACAAGGACATGACGCTGATCAGTGGCATACCACCCTGGATGCAGATGTATTTCGACCGGCTCAATCAGATCTCAGGTAAACGCATCAAGGATCTGTTCCCTAATTTTTCTGTGCTGGTGCATGGTGGTGTGAATTTTGAACCTTATGCAGACCGCCTGATGGACAGCATTGGGAAATCAGTCGATACCATTGAAACCTATCCGGCATCCGAGGGATTTTTTGCCTTCCAGGACAGTCGCAAGGAGGAAGGCCTCTTGCTGAATACCAACAGTGGTATATTTTTTGAATTCATTCCGGCAGATGAAATTTTCAATGAAAACCCCACACGCATTTCTTTGAAAGAAGTGAAGACGGGAGTGAACTATGCGCTGATCATAAATAATAATGCGGGTTTATGGGGATACAATATCGGGGACACGATTCGTTTTGTAACCGTGGATCCTTTTCGCATAGTGGTCACCGGTCGTATCAAACAATTCATCTCGGCATTTGGTGAACATGTGATTGGGGAAGAAGTGGAATATAGCCTGATGAAAGCAGCGAAAGAAGAAGGTATTCAGATCAATGAATTCACCGTAGCGCCTTATATTAAGGACGGCAAGGAAGAAGGGAAATCATTTCACGAATGGTTTGTGGAATTTGAAAACAAACCGGCGGATATGCATGCATTCGCTAAGAAAGTGGATAGTAACCTGCGGGGAAAAAATATTTATTACGATGATCTGATTGCCGGTAATATTCTTCAGCCGCTGCAAATTCATCCGGTAAAGAAAAACGGTTTTATTGATTATATGAAATCCATCGGCAAACTCGGCGGACAAAATAAAGTGCCGAGACTCAGCAATGACAGGAGTTTTGCTGAACCTCTGGAAAAATACGTGGACTGATATCTGCCATTCGTCCAGTTGGAATTCACTAGATTTACCCTTTACGAAACTTTTTTCATGAATAACCAGCAGAAGAAAAGGATCGCCATTTTTGGTTCAACCGGATCGGTGGGAACACAGGCCCTGGATGTGATTGCTGCCAACCCGGAATTATTTTCGGCAGAAATATTAACGGCTCAACAGAATGACGATCTCCTGATCAAACAGGCACTCAGATTCCAGCCGGATATTGTAGTGATCGGTGATGAATCCAAATATCAAAAAGTAAAAACCGCTCTGTTAGATCATCCTATAAAAGTGTTCGCCGGAGAGAAGGCCCTGATCGAAGTGGCTACAATGGACAACTATGATGTGATGATGGCGGCCATCGTGGGATTTGCCGGACTGATGCCAACCATGACGGCGATCGAGCATGGAAAGACCATTGCCCTGGCCAATAAGGAAACCCTGGTTGTTGCAGGTGATATCGTGATGCGGAAAGCAGTCGAAAACCGCTCACCCATCATACCCGTGGATTCCGAACATTCAGCGATCTTTCAATGCCTGTTGGGAGAAACCAGAAACCGGATTGAAAAAATTATTCTGACTGCTTCCGGTGGTCCATTCCTCGGGAAGAAACCCAATTTTCTTGTCAATGTAAAAAGAGACCACGCTCTCCAGCATCCGAACTGGAACATGGGTGCAAAAATTTCGATTGATTCCGCCACACTCATGAACAAGGGCCTGGAGATGATCGAAGCAAGATGGCTGTTCAACCTGACGCCGCAACAAATCCAGGTGGTGATCCATTCGCAATCCATCATCCATAGCATGGTACAATTTGAGGACGGCAGCATCAAGGCGCAGATGGGTCTTCCGGATATGAAACTGCCGATCCAATACGCCCTCGGATTTCCGATGAGACTTCCGAATAAACTGCCCCGCTACAACTTTTTTAAACCGGATAAACTGACTTTTGAAGAACCCGATATCCGGACCTTCCGGAATCTGCAACTCGCCAAAGATGCCCTGGCCAAGGGGGGAAATGCAGGATGTGTGCTGAATGCAGCCAATGAAATTGCTGTTTATGCGTTCTTAAAGAACCGCATCGGCTTTCTGGACATGACCGATCTGATAGAAAAAACGATACAGAAAATCCCATTTGTGGAGCAACCATCGCTGGAGGATTATTTTGAAAGCGATGGCGAGGCGCGTAACTTCGCGGCTTCTTTAATAAAATTGTAAAATTCCCGGCAGGCACACGTGAACACGGACTGCGGCTGATCTTTGTAAAATGAATAATTCCACTGTAATGCTGGCAATCGACTGGTCGAATGTCGGTATCAAGGCCGCTCAACTTATCCTCTCCTTATCCCTGCTGGTGATCGTACATGAATTTGGTCATTTCCTGCCGGCCAAAATATTTAAATGCCGCGTAGAAAAATTCTTTTTATTTTTTGATCCCTGGTTCGCTCTCGTAAAGAAAAAAATCGGAGACACAGTATATGGTATTGGCTGGCTTCCCCTGGGAGGTTATGTGAAGATTGCCGGCATGGTGGATGAGAGCATGGATAAGGAGCAGATGAGCCAACCCGCGCAGCCCTGGGAATTCAGAAGCAAGCCAGCCTGGCAGCGTTTGATCATTATGCTTGGCGGTGTGACGATGAATGTGCTGCTGGCATTTTTCATTTATGCGATGATCCTTTATTCATGGGGTCAGAAGAAAATTCCGATGGGTAGTTTGGCCTATGGGATATCGGTACAGGACAGCCTGATGTATCATGTCGGTTTTCGCAATGGCGATAAAATTCTGACTGTAAAAGGCCAGCCGGTCGAATATTTTGATGATCTGCCCGAAAGAGTTTTGCTGGGTGGTGGCGGTCCTGTAGATCTGATTCGTGATGGTGTTCACCAAACCATTGATCTGCCTACTGCGCTGATCGGAAAACTGGTAGAAAGAAAAAAGAACAGTTCCGTATTATTTCTTCCCCGGGTACCTGTAATCGCAGATATCGTCCCCGATACTTCAAAAGCATATAAAGCAGGACTCAGACGCCTGGATCAGATTACAGCAGTGGAAGGAATCGCGACTCCTTTTTTTGAAGAATATAAAAAGGCCATTGACGCACATAAAGGTCAGCAGGTAGCCCTGACCATTGAAAGAAAAGGGAAGACAGATACATTGAATGCTTCGGTGAATGCAGATGGTACATTGGGATTTTACCGTTTGTACGATCCTGAAGTAATGGACAGTCTTGGATTGATCCGCATCGAAAAAACACAATTTGGCTTCTTCGAATCCTTTCCTGCGGGTGTGCACCTGGCAGTAGAGAAATTAAGAAGTTATGTGGATCAGTTTAAAAAAATTCTCTCTCCAAAAACAGAAGCATATAAAGGAGTCGGTGGTTTTAAAGCGATCGGATCCATTTTCCCATCCATGTGGGACTGGCAATCATTCTGGACCATTACGGCTTTCTTATCCATTGCGCTCGCATTCTTTAATATTCTCCCGATCCCCGCGCTCGATGGGGGGCATGTACTTTTCACCGTGCTGGAAATGATCACAGGCCGTAAACCCAGTCAGAAATTGCTCGAATACGCCCAGGTGGTGGGCATGGTGGTGCTCCTGGCGGTTATGATTTATGTAAATGGAAATGACTGGTTTGGTTGGGGGAAGAGCAGGTAATCTACCGGGTTTTCTTTAACAAAAAGATTTTTATATCTTCTGGGAATGAAAACAACTTCATGCAGACTCTTTTTACGGCATTCTTTTTATCCGTGACAAGGATGATTATCGAGCTGAAAGTGCCAGGCGCCTGTCTGTCGCAGGCAAGTAAATTGTAAAGCACGAGAACGTATACTTACCGGGAAAAATTCATTAAATTTGCAGGTTCATCTATTCCGGGGGTGCCTGGTTTTGACAGCGTAGATCTTTGAAAGTATAAGCATGTCGTGCGTTGGATAATTAGCACGTTAATCTGAATATTCAAATCTCAAATGGCAATACACAGTATGCCATGGCTGCCTAATCAGTGATTAAGTAGTCATTCGGGCCGTGTGGCAGGTTCGCCTGTTACCATGCTGCACCGCCGACTAAAAACAAAAGAGGACGCTGTTCAGAAAGGCTGTGATCTGAACCTAAGACGATTCAGCTAAGGGAAGGATTGGTTTGTTGCTGTCCGTTTCTTCCCCGACAATCAATCAGCAAATAAACATGTAGAAAGCTTTTGAAGAATATGTTTGGACAGGAGTTCGATTCTCCTCACCTCCACCCTCGCCCTCCGTAGCTTTAGCGAAGGAGGGCTTGCAAAAACTAAGAAATGCCTCATATAATTTGTGAGGCATTTTTATTTCCTAGATCGGCTAGAGAGTAAACTACATTGGAAGGACAGTTATCTATGACAATAATACACTGGATTTTGAAATTCCGCCACATCCTTATATCCTATATGCAGTTGGACTTTGGGCTGTACTTGCCAAGGGGATTGGATTTGAACTATATGAAGCCATAAATATTTTTTCAAATTATAGCAAAGAGGTTACAAGTGCAAATATGCAACTCCGGTAAATGGATTTTTCGTAGTCATTTCGTAGGCTACGAAAGAATTATTTCGGAAAAAATGGAGTCTGAAATATGCTTTCCCTCCAGATGAAAAGGACAAGTATTCCGGATGTATTCGGGATTTAGTCTGAAAAACATGTAGAGTTCTCTTAGAGTTCTTTTAGAGTTCTCCTTGAATTTCCGAAGATTTCTAAGGGAACTCTAAAAGAACTCTAGTAAAAACCTGCTCTGCATGTAATCTGCTTCCAAATTCCATCTGGTCCAAAACATCGAATTCGCCTTATAAAAAATCTTTCGTAGCCTACGGAATGACTGCGAAAGACGACCTGGAATTCATTTCATATTTATGGAGTCAACTGAAGGTTTCCGGCGTCAGGGGGCCGGTGTCTGTCAGCTTGCAGGGGACAATTGAGAATATATATTCTTCGCAGCCAATCATCTCCGATGCCGGTAACCCTGTTGACATGGTATCAGATTCTTACCAAATTCTTATTGGCTTGCTGCTTTGTTGCTGTTTTCCCGATGTTTTCTGGGGAAAACAGCAAGCCAGCAGCAACCCAGCAGCAACCTGGTAAGAACGCTGAACGCTTTTTGCTCAACCCGTGGGCCTGCCGCTTGTATTAATGCCGGAATTAATCTGTTAATAATGATTGGGTTAACCATCTGAAGGTATATTGGATGATGAATGGCTTTTTCAATAAAACGAACGTTTTAGCAATCATGATGTTTGCCATGATCGTCTTGAGCCTTGAGATCGTTTCCGAACGAAATCAAAATTAGAATGAACAATATTTTGATAGTAGGGTTCAGGTTTTGGGATTTAGAGTTCGTTTCAATTGTACGGACAAACAAAAATTCTTTTTACATTTTCCGATTTTACAATAAAGCTGATCCAGATCCCGGCATACACCAGCGACCTCATGAGTTGCGTGGCAGCATCGCTCTTCACTGGTGTTAAATCAATTGAGACTTTGATGGTGTGGTAAACAACCAAAAGTAAAAACTGCGCAACCAGGCAAACAACAACAAAGCGGATAAACATATAGGGGAAAATATCCCTTTTTTTAAAGAACCAGTATAAAAGTGCAAGAGACCCCGCCATCGAGAATATGGCAACGCACATTTCCGTAACCAACAACGATTGCAAACCGGCCCCGCCAGCAACTTCCAGCTGATTCCAAACACCACGCTGAAAATAGTGCTGGTCCATGAAAATATAGCCCTGATAGAAGAACCTGATGCCCAGCGTAATAGCCAGAAGTATAACGGCTCCCCGTATGGGTAAGGCCTGTTCAGCGAATTCTTCTTCGGCAAGAGATCTTCTGTTCAGGAAATTAAAGAGCATGGTTAAAAGCAGGCCAGCAAATAAACTAATCCATAAGGTAATCCAGTTTGTATTTCCCCCGGGTTCGAAATTTTTTTGTTTTGATGGAGGCGCCGTAAAATCACCACTGGTAAACGACAAGCTCAGCGAACCCGAAATTTCTTTATAGTCAGCTTTATACTGAACAAAGTCCTCCGCCGGTATATAATCCCTGAAGGATTTAAAGTAGTATTTAAACAGCAGATGGTTGGCATATCCTGAAGGAGTAAAATCGAACTGAAAGGAAGCATTTTTGATATGAACTTCTTCCATATTTACTGACCAGTCTTCTGGCATGGTAAGTCGTAGTGTGTATTCCAGTGTACAGGGAAAATCCAGCGCTATTGGATCTTTTGCTTTGTGATCGATTGGATCTGGAAACTTCGAAGATATTAATTTTGCATACGTGAAAATCTCTTTTTTCCCGTCCTTATTTTTTTCCCATATTTTAGGAATCTTATATGATTCCAGAATTTTGATTGCATTTTTCAGACTATCGTCCTCAGTGGATATGGCCGAATCTGGTTCTATACCTTCAAATAATTTACTGTAATAATTAAGGTAGTTTTCCTGCATTTCCTTCGGGCTGGATTCTGAAAGATTATTACGCATGCCATCTGCTGCTCCACCTTTATATTCTGTCGTTACCCGCAGAAAACTCGTGTCATTCAGGGAAACTGTCAGGTCTTCAACGGCAAATGTATGGTTTAGATAACCAGATTCCACCTGGGAGAGGTTGTTGCCGCCGGGCTGTATTACAAGCGCCCAACCATAGGCCGGTATATAATTATTAATCAGTTCGCCACGTTGTAATGACTCGGTGGGATCAATAAAAATAAAATTATTTCCCCGCCTCAATGCAACAATGGCGTGATCAAATGCGAGCGCAGAAGGGGCGACCTGAGAGAGATTTTCTTTTTCCTGCGTATTAGTAAAAGCAACGTAAGCGTCTATATTTTCGTGTTTTAGAATAACAGCCAGCAGAAGAGCCTTGTCCTTGCAGTCGCCAAATCCCTGTTCAAATACCATGTCAGGTGCATGCGGCTGATGGGAATTGGATCCGATTTCAATTCCCAGATAGCGGATCTGGTTCTGTACATAACGAAGAGCAAGATTGGCAAACATATCCCGATCACCGGCAGAAGCTTTTTTCCATGCGGATATTTTTTCTAAAAGTTTTTCAGGTAGTTTGTACTGATAGTTTTTAAAGAGCGAAAGTCCCCAGTCATTCACCTGTTTCCAATCCCTGAACTCGCTCACGGTAACGTAGGGGCTGTTCGTGTACCAGCTGGGAATATCGGAACTGGAAGGAGAATTCTCCATAGGAGGATTTTTCCATTGATAAATGATTTGCGACCCTGTAGATTGTTGGGTGGGTGCAATCGCGCCATTGAACAATTTGAAATTTAATTTTTTGTCAGCAGCTGCTATATAACTTAGGAAATAATTTGAAATCGCTGTGTTGTTGTAGAAATAAGTCTCGCCGGAATACAGGCCATTGAATACAGGATTGAAACCGATTATGGAATAAGAGATATCAATCTGATCTCCTTTCTCAATATTTTTCAATATAATATAAGCCCTCCTTGTTCCATTATATAAATAACTGGGAGCCTCGGATTCTTCATCCGCCGTTTTGATAGAGGAGGGGATCAGCTGGTTAACGGAATGGCCATTTCTGATAACAATCACTTTATGGAAAATGATTTGTTGAAATTGGGGTGAAAAAGATGCGGACACTTCCGATGCTTCCTGAACTCCGGATTCATTTACAATATGCCGGATGATATGCACATAAACGGTCTGTTTTTCAAGATTTATCTGACGGTCCGTCAGATCATAATAATAACCGCCGCTAATATTTTTTGCACCGGGGTTTCGTGTCAGGTCCGCTATATTGGACAAAATCCAGGAAGGTTCCGGTTTAATATTGATCAGATTGCCGGCAGTTGAGAATAAACCTGTAAAGAGGCTAAAAATCAGAAGCGAGACTCGTGGCACATTAGTACGTTGGGGTTTCCCAAACATAATTAATAAGTTCCATTTTTCACATAAGGGTAAATACTTAGCCTGATATTGTAACCAATTGACAATGAAGTCTAACCACCCATACGTTTATAAATGGTTCAATTGCAATGAGCACTATAGAGTCAGGGAATTTCCTTCCAATAACCAGTGAAAATATTTCAAGTTTTTCACAATGGAGTACTTAGCAACTAAATCCTTTAATACTAAATAAAGGAAGAAATATTAAATTTTCAGTTTTCCATTTCATTGCGCTTATAATCCTTTGCTTTATACTGGGATGGTCAAAAAAGAATGCCTCTTCCCAATATCCCGGATCCATTTTATCATGATCCGCTGATTTTATGACCGATAATGCAAACACGTCGGGTTTTCTTGTAATTTTCAATTCATAGATATCCGCTTCCGATTCAGCGTTCCGTTTGATCGTATTGCTGATGGGAGTTATGATGAAAAGATAACAGGTTACCAGGAAGACGAGAAGGGGAACATTGGTTATATCCCTGATATTTGCAAGCTTGACTCGTTTGCCATATTTCAGGATAAATTCATTCAATGCCCAACTGACAAATATGAATCCCAATAACATTAGTAGTATATATTCTAAATTAATTTTTAAAAGAAAACCTGGGGAATAGAGCGTCCTCGCTCTTATTAAGGCAGCTTTGCTAAAAACCGGATTCAAAAACATAACGCCGCTTACAGATGCTATGAAAATGGCAACTACTTGCATCATCACGTTTCTCTTTATTTTACGTAAATAGGTATAACCCAATAGGAATACCGGAACTAAGATCGCAAGTTCAATCATAAACCTCGACAGATCCCCCGACATCCATTGTATAAAGTTTTGATTTAAAAATCCATATTGTTTCTCACGGGTGAAATGCTGGTAAATATTTAGAGGTAGAGACAGGAGATAATCCGCAATAAAATAGAGAGCCAGGTATACTGAGTTGCTCAAATCCTGACTTACTATGCTACCTGAAATGCTTTTAATGTAAGACGATAATCCTTGAAATAGAAATATCCATATTATCAAAGCAGCATTTACGAAATTCCAAAGTATCAACCAGTGTCCACCCTCCGTATATTGATCCCCTTTTTGCCGCACGGAAGCGGGTATGGTATGTAATAATTTGCCGGTAGATATCCCAGAGTCAAAATGAAGGAGAACTGGCCCATCTCGTTTATTTGACTGATGGCCGGATTCTCCGCGGATAGCAAAGAAATTTATCAAACAAATTAAAATAATAATTATAATTTTCATATTTACCAGATATTCTGCCTGTTAAAGAGGGCTTAGAAATTCCATATCTGGTTAAAGCTGATTTATTTTCACCAACTCAAATAGCACAATCAGGATAGAAAATAGTAAAATCGGGAATGAGAAGGTGGTTATAGATGTCGGGGACTATAGCCGTATTTCTTTTTAAAAGCTTTTCCAAAATAAGCGGGGGAAGTATATCCCGTTTCATAGGCTACTTCCGAAATATTCTTTTTGGTATTCAATAAAAGCTCCTGGGCTTTTTCGAGTCTATAATTGATTAGAAAATCTATTACGGAACTATTAAATAATGACTTAAACCCCTGCTTCAGCTTGAATTCATTCAAACCGCATATTTTGGAGAGTGAGGTAATAGAATTTGGATTGGCATAGTTCTGAACCAGCCAATCTTTAGCGAAATAGAGTTTTTCCGTGTCTGCCGGATTCCTTATGGGCAAATCCGGTTCTTTTCTCTCATCAATTTTATGGGCGAATAGTACAAACAACTCTATTGCTTTTGAGTTCATATAGAGTTTTTTCATCTCCTGCCGAAACGGGCAATTTAATATATCGCTAATGCACTTATCCATTGAGGCATTGACTGTAAGCCATTGACCAGAAACCAGAGCAGGTTGTTTTCTGACCAAATTTCCACCAAACAGATCCAGTTCAATACCACCCTGGTCCAGTAGGTCAATAAAACATTCCCGAGTTAACTGAAGGGTAAATATTTCTGAGTGATTATCAATATGTGTTACGCTGGTGTCCAACTCATCGGAATATAACATATTACATTGTCCACCCCGGAGTATAATGCTTTTCGATAATTGTTGATAATTGGAATGATGACGACCTTGCCGGTTAAAATATATTTTAACTGCATCAATATTATTATATATTTCGTATGAGGTTTCCTCCTTTTGTTCCAAGTTAAACCGGGCCATACGAAAGCCATCAAAGCACCAGTTCTGTATGTTCATTAAAGCTGTATCCAGCAACATGGATTCCCGGCTTTCCGTTAATCCCACATCATTGAGATCGTTGGCAGAAATCGGATTGTGATAGACTGTTTTATGGTTCTGATCGCTGTTGAAGACTAAAGCCATATTTGAAATTACGCATTGTAAAAGTAATTTTTTCATATTTACCGCCTTCACCTAATTTTTCCCAATCGTGATCAATTTCTTCCTGGGTATCACATTCAATAATAAATCTACCGGATAAGTATCCTTGCTTTTACCTCCGTAGAAGGTATATGCTGTAAATACGGCGAATCTTTATTTTCCGGAATATTTATTGCAAATAAAAAAAGACAATAATGCCATGGGAGATCCGGGAGGTACTTCTCTCCAGTCAAACTCATAAGTATAATCCTGAATGACCTCTCCCGATGGTTTGCAGAAAATCAGTTCATTGATGGACCATGTCTTTTCGTTACAATCGAAAGCGCAGAACGTCAAAGTATATCCGGAAGAAAATATAGCGCCTGACACATTTTGGTTGACGAATATTTCCTTAAACCAGGCCTTTATTACATTTTTATGTTGGCTTATATCCTGAATCGTAATATTCTCCGGATTGTAAAATATCTCCCGCCCCATATTCTCAACTCCGGTTCGCTTCCAGGTTTGGCAATAAGATAAAGTGGCTGAGCAAAGAGTGACAGACAAGAGAACGGCCAACTTCATAACCAGGTAATATGAACTAAATTAAATAAAAAACAACCGCCTGATCCGGAATAGCTCAACTTCACTCCTAAAGGGTTAGTGTTGCCGCCAAAAGACATAACCCATGATAAAACACTAATGACGATGGCGGGTGATTCTGGGGAATAGCACCGTAGGCCCCACTGTCAGGAACGCGCCCAGCGTTGCTATGCCCACCAAAGTTCCGATTGTAAAATCCTTGCGACTGATGAGATGGCCGCCGAGGCCATATTTAATCAGGAGATAAAAGATGACCACGTAAAGCAGGCTCGTGACCAGGCCCGGTGAATAGCTGTTGAGACGAAAGGTCCAGTATAAGTGGACAGTCAGAACATGAGTGACAAATCCAGCTATAAAGATTATTGGCAGGATAACCCAATGGCCGCCAAAACTGTCAAATAAAATATTGCTTACTGCTACCGCGACGATAAACGCGGCATTGAACCAGAAGAACATCCGGACGTTATACGTCGGCCAAAAATTATCCGAGATCCATTTAACAAAGCCGCCATTGAGCAGGGTTTCGTCCAGGATGTGAATGACATATGACGCGAAAAATGCCCAGAACAGAATGCTTAGGAACAACATGGCCATGTTTGTTTGATTAAGATCAAAATTAATCCTTTTATGATTTTACCTTGCTCCTCCACATACTCACGAGCGTTATCGAACTTTCTTTCGCAGATCATGTGAATTCCAGATGCATCGGTCTTCCCAATTACTCTCCACATGGACGCACAGACGTGTATCCCATTTAACATCAAGACAATATTTATTTAAAATAATAGTTTCAAAAAGGGCAACGGTTTTATCTGTACCGGATAAGAGTTTTCCCTTATTTGTTTATGCCATTAGGTATGATAAATTCTATATAATTTTTCGCTTCATCAATTATTTACGTGAAAGTCTTGATTTGCATTAAAAGAATATTCCATGCCATTATGTTAGATAGTTGTGAAGACATTCACGAACAATCTTTATCGATTTTCAAAAATATGTTTGAGAATCAAATAATAATTGAATAAGTCAGGTAAGTCAAATGGCCCAAGGCGATTTCATTCATTTTACAAAGATCAAGAGAGATAAGTAAAAACCCTTAGCTCAATTTTATAAAACGTAATGCAGGCGATTTTTCTCATAAAGGTTTGATATTATTGTATTACTAAAATACCGGAGCCTTAAAAGCGTTATTATCTATCTATTAACCCACGGGTACTTTATGAAGAGTAAGTGTTTATTCTTGTTACAATTCTGCCTTTTTATTTATCTACACATTGCCCACGCACAGGATTCAACGGATTTCCAGCCTGGAAAAATCACCATGGCCGATTTTGATATCCAGGGAAACGCATCCGACTCCGGAGCCAATGCGATCGTCCTATTTGATATAGGAAAGCGGACATTTGAAAGAAATGAAGGGGGAGACGATGATATACTTTTAAAAAGATTTATACGAATCAAAGTTGTCAATAAAAACGGGCTTGATGCCGGGCAGTTTACATTGTACCTGAGTACCCTGGTTCCCTATCATAATATTATGATCAAGCTGCCGGACGAGGGCCTGGTATCGCTGGAAGGCAGAACATATAATCGTGTCAACGGCATCATTCAGGAAGTGAAACTCGATCGTGCCAGTGTGATCATCCAGCAGCAAGGAAAGAATTGGGCTACTGTAAAATTCGCCATGCCGGCCCTAAAAGAAGGATCCATTTTTGAGGTTATGTACAGCTGCCGATATTCTTACGTCATTCATGACCTGAGTTGGAGTTTCCAGCATAAATATCCCTGTCTTTGGAGCCAATACGATCTGATTCTCCCGAATGCAAACCTGTATTCCATAAAATACCAGGGAGATTCCAGTTTTTTTAAACAAACTATAGAACCCGTCAATCATGAAACCGTCAACCCTTTATTACAGGTTAAATCACCGCTGATTCATTTCCAATGGATAAAAAAGAACGAGCCCGGCCTTACGCCCGAGCCCTATATAAAATCAATAAAAAATTATGAAGACAAATTAAGTCTGTCGCATAGATGGACCTTTACCGACTATCAAACATATAATTTTTATTCCTCTGACAGCTGGGAGGGATTCAGTCATATTTATTATTTTATAGAGGGCGTCGAAGACTTTGAGGATGATCGGTTTGGCTGGTTAAAAAAGGATCTGGAACAGGTAACGACAGGGTTTCAGACAAAAAAGGAGATTTCTATTGCGATTTTCAAATATCTCAGAGACCATTTTGCGTGTACATCACACAGTGACTATTTTCTGAGTCAGAGACTCAAAGAAACGTTCAAAGACAAATACGGAAATGTGGCCGATCTGAATCTGCTGTTGACCGCTATGCTGAAACAAATGCGTATTGAAGCTTGTCCAGCTCTTTTAGCAACGGTGGATAAAGGTGTTGCCAATCTAAGCTATCCCCTGCCCAATGACTACAACTACCTGATATGCGTTGCTGACATAGATGGCAGGCAGGTATTGCTGGATGCGAGTCAGCCTCTGAATGCCTATGGGAGATTGCCTGCCTATTGTTATAATGGCGGGGCTGTGACCCTCGACACAAAAAAAGGCAGATTTATTTCACTTATTCCCGATTCCCTGATCGAAAAAAATCGGACAAATGTAATCATGACTACAGATGATAAGGGAGTTTTATCCGGAAACCTCACTTTAAACTGCGGTTCTCAGATGTCGTACAAATCGAGAGAGGAAATAAAGGAAACCTCTTTGGACAAATTCCTAAATTCAAAAATCAAAAATCACATAACCCGTCTTTCTAATGAAGAGGTCCTTGACCTGAAAGATCCGGATAAACCATTAACCATCAGTTCCGACATCGATTTTACGGATTCGGCCAAAGCGAATTTGTTGTATGTTAGTCCGGTGATCTTCTCTTATTTCGAAAAAAATCCGTTCAGTGAGATCAATCGGAAATATATAATTGAAATGCCTTATCGGATGGATAACATTTATTTGTTGTCTCTGGACATTCCAAAAGGGTATACGATTGATGAAATGCCTGCCTCCCAAAAGATCAGTCTAAATGATAAAGATGGCTATTTTGAATACATACTGGAAAAAAACGGAGATAACATACAACTTCAGATGCGGATGAAACTTGACAAGACTTTCTTTACCACAGAAGAATATGGGAATCTGCGGGAATTCTTCGATCAAATCATAAAAAAAGAAAACGAGCAAATCGTGTTCAGAAAACAAAAGTGATATCCCTCGATGGCGGTACTTTCGATAAATAGTGTGAGGCTTGTCTACGAAAAGGGTTATTCGGCACAAAGTAATTTTAAGGGCGATATTACCTTAACCGATTCCACGTCAATTGTAAATTTCAAATTACCATATTATAACAATAGAGGTGAGGTTAAGCGTTGGATAAGGTACGAGTTTAACGGTATTCATAAATTGATATCAATTGATTAATAAAATTGAAATGAACGAAGCGTTCCCCGTTAGGCATTCCGCTTTTTGAGGTCATAGACACATGCCACCTTCTGGCAGACACAATCAGGGCTTTCATAGCCACTCTTTGAACGGATGGATAAGGCAACCTATTTTTACAGGGAAGAAATGAGTATGTTCCAGATACCCCAGAAATATATAGCTCCCGGCATCCATCTCATCATATGGGCATCCCTGCTGATCATTCCATTGTTCATTTTCCGCAATTTCACGATTAACACCGGCCTGCCGGAATATTATTTTCCCGTAACCAATATCTATCAAATCGGGTTATTCTACCTGAACGCTTACTTCCTTTATCCCAAACTGTTTAACAGGCGGACCTGGTGGCTGTATTTGCTGGCCATTGGAATCATCCTGGCCTGTTCTTATTATGCAAAACTCGGCGTTGTTAAATGGGTATTTCCGGAATTTATTCTGACCCCATTAAATAACCGGATTCTGTTTTTCCCGCCAGTTCCTTTTCTGTTGGCCAGTTTTATCTTCCGGTATATTACGGACCGGACGCGGGCGGAGAAACTGGAAAAGGAGCGAAGGTCCGAACAATTGGTATCAGAGCTCCGGTTTCTGCGTTCGCAGGTCAGCCCGCATTTTCTGTTTAATATGATGACCAATATGGTTGCGCTGGCAAGACAAAAGTCTGAGCTCCTGGAGCCCTCCCTCTTAAAACTTTCCGATCTGCTCAGGTACATGCTCTATGATGCTAACAAAGATAAATTTCTGCTCAGCCAGGAGATCTCTTACTTGAGAAGTTATATCGAACTCCAGCATCTGCGTTTCGGTGAGGACCTTAATTTGTTTTTGGACGTAGAGGAGCATGAACCTGATTGTTATATCGAGCCCATGCTTTTATTGCCTTTTGTGGAAAATGCGTTCAAACACGGGATCGGTATGGTACCCGATCCGTTTATAAAAATTTCACTCGCGCTGCGGGATAATAAATTGTATTTTTCTGTGAGCAATAATTACAACCGCGCCAATCATTCGAAAGATGTAAGCTCCGGAATCGGATTGGCAAATGTGAAAAACAGATTAAATCTTCTCTATCCCAAGAAATATGATTTGTCCATTGAAGATAACGGCAGTATTCATGCAGTAAAATTAAATCTTGAGATGCCATGTTGAATTGTATTGCTGTGGATGATGAAAGACTGGTACTCGACCTGCTGGTGGATAATATCCGGCGGGTTCCGTTCCTGCATCTTGTCAAACGCTGTAAAAACGCAATGGAAGCCGCTGAAGCATTGCAAAGTGAAACGGTGGACCTGATATTTCTTGATATTCAGATGCCCGGACTAAGCGGATTACAGTTTCTGGAATCTCTTCCAAAGCCTCCGATGGTCATATTTATCACCGCCTATAAGGAATATGCGTTTGAGGGATTTAATCATCAGGCTGTGGATTACCTGCTTAAGCCCGTGTCTTTCGAGCGCTTCCTGAAAGCCTGTAACAAGGCCCATGATCTATTTAACCTGCAAAGCAAACCTCTTCAGAAGGATCCCCAACCGGATTATTTTTTTGTATTTGTGGAATACAACCAGATAAAAATATGGATACCGGATATTCTATACATCGAGGGCATGAAGGATTACGTTAAAATATTTCTTGCCAATAATCAGAAACCCATCATGACCCGAATGAGTTTGAAGTCACTGGAAGAAAAACTCACTGGCCACCAGTTTGTGAGAACACATAAATCGTACATTCTCTCTGCAAAAAAAATAACAGCCATCAAACGTGACCTGGTTTGCATCGGCGCCATCGAATTGCCTTTGAGTGAATCATATAAGGCTGACCTGGAAAAAATGCTCTCGCTCTGATCTTTACAATCTCCCATCCTGTCTGCACATATATCCGGCTGATCGATTCACGGGAAAATATCTCTGTCGCCGGATATATTTTCGTCTGGAAAATCAAAATACATGAAACCAGCAGGACGAAACAAAATAATGAATTTCCTTTTTTTCATGGTATACTCTGTTACTGCAAATGCCCAGACGACAGTAAAGGGCATTGTTACCAATAGCAATAACGATCCCCAGGCTGCCGCCACCATACACGTGAAGGAAACAAACCAGGGGGCTTATGCGGATTCTGCGGGCCGGTTCCAACTTACACTTTCGGGAAAAGGAAAACGAAAACTGGAAATATCATCGGTCGGTTATTCAACCAGGGAAATGGAAATTGTGCTGAATGATTCTATCATCCATCTGGACATTGAACTCGATTTTGAAACAAAAACCCTGGGAGATGTCGTCGTCATCAGCGTTGGAAGCTTCGAGGCCAGTGATAAGGCAAAAGGAGCTGCACTGACACCAATCGACGCGGTAACAGTTGCCGGAAACGGTGGTGATATCGCCAATGCGCTTCGCACATTACCCGGAGCACAAATGATCGGGGAAGAAGAAGGCCTTTTTGTTCGCGGGGGTACCAATGCAGAAGCAAAACAATTCGTGGATGGCGCACTTTTACCTTCTCCCAATTTTGCCAGCGTTCCGGGTCTGCCACAGCCGGCCAGACTGAACCCCTTTTTGTTCAAAGGAATTTTATTCAGCAGCGGAGGATATTCAGCATTGTATGGCGAGGCCATGAGCAGCGCCCTGATATTGGAAACGGTTGATCTGCCGGATAAGTCTTCCGCTGCATTGCATATTTTCCCACAAAATGTAGGCGCCGGTTTTCAGGAATTGGCTCAGGACAACAAAAGCAGTTATGGTATCAACGCCGGTTATGGTAATCTCCAGTTTTATAATCGTATCGTTCCCCAGATACCTGACTATTTTAAAGGGCCGGAATACTTTTCAGCAGATGCTAATTTCCGGATCAGAACCGGTAAAACCGGCATGTTTAAATTTTACTGCAATTATGGTTACAGTAATATCGGTATTCAGAATACAGCTATTGACAGCAGCAACCTCCTGTCATCCTTTCAACAGTTGAATACCAATATTTATTCGAATCTTTCCTACCAGGAATTTTTAAAGAACAACTGGAAAATAGATGCAGTCATTGCTTTTAATTATTATAAAGACGGAATAACCCGCCGCTTGTTCAACAATAAAAACCAGCAACTTTTCCTGCCGGATTATCCCTATAATGAATATAATCTGGATAGCACGACCCAATCAAATGTTGCCCAGGCAAAATTCGTATTGAGAAAACAACTGCCACACGGCCAGGCGATACGTTTCGGAGCTGAATATTTTTATAATCGAGATCTGCTTTCATCGAATGATCCGCTGGCCGATACAACAAACAGGCTGGTTAATCATCTGATCGCTGTATTCGCAGAAAGCGATATCCGTATCAGTAAAACGATGGCAGCCAAAATAGGCGCCCGTGCAGAATATTCCACACTCATAAACAGCGCCAACATGGCTCCCCGGGTAAGTCTGGCTTACCGGTTTCCCGATGGCGGACAAATCAATATGGCATATGGTATTTTTTATCAGTTACCCGAAATCAGCTGGCTGGCGGCGGACCGCAATTTGGATTATTCCAGCGCCTCTCATTATATCATTAATTACCAGAAAAAAGCAGGCAACCGGTTCTTCCGGATGGAAGCCTATTATAAGACTTACAAAGGGCTCATCAACACATATCCTTCCTATTCTAATAACGGAAACGGTTATGCGAGGGGAGTTGAGTTGTTTTGGAGAGACAAGAAAACTTTTAAAGACCTTGATTACTGGATCACTTACACCTACCTGGATACAAAACGGAAATGGATGGATTTTCCATATGCCATTGCCCCTTCATTCTCTACGCCGCATACGCTGTCACTGGTTGTTAAAAAATATTTCCAGGATATCAATCTGAGCGCGAACATGGCGTATACACTGGCTTCCGGGAGACCCTATTATGATATTCAGCAAAATGCCTCCGGTGCCCCTTTTTTCTACGACCAGGGTACAACGCCCGTGTACCAGGGAATGAATCTGAGTTTTGCTTACCTGTTTTCAATATTTCCGAAATGGAAGAATAAGGAATACTCCGGGATCGGCTTTGGCTGTAATAATGTGCTGGGGAGCAAACAGGTTTTCGGATACTATTACAGTTATAATGGGATGAGCAAAATGGCCGTGACTCCGCCCGCCACCAGAACATTCTATATCGGCCTGTTCATGAGTTTCGGTATTGACCGCCGAAATGATTTTATCAACGAGAATCTATAATTCAAATCACCATAAAAAATAAAAACAATGAAAAAGACAATTTTATTTATCGCCATTATTTTTCTGTTAGGCCATTTGACTCAGGCACAGGATAACTACAGTCAGCAGATGAAGACAGCAGTGGCCAAACTCGATCAGGCTACAGCAGTAAAAGATTACCAGCAACTGGCTGCCGGTTTTGAGTCCATCGCACAGCAGGAAAAAACCAGCTGGCTTCCCTGGTATTATGCGGCGTTCTGCAATGCAAAAATCGGATGGCTTTACGAGCAGGACGGCGACCGGATTGAACCTTTTGCAGATAAAGCAGAAAATGAAATCAAAAAATCGAGATCACTTCTTGATACAGGTTCCCAAAAAAAAGAATTGTCAGAAGTTTACTGCATTATAAGTATGGTAAACAGGGCCCGGGTTTTTATCAATCCCATGAGCTATGGCAGACAATATGGACCTGTGGCCAGTCAGTATATTCAATTGGCCATAAAAACAAATCCTGATAATCCAAGAGCGAATTACCTGGATGGCTGGGAAAAATATTCGACACCCAAACTCTGGGGAGGTGATAAGAAAAAAGCGAAGCAACTGCTGGATCTTGCCAAACGGCAATTGGCTGCCGATTCACACGAAGGGATCAATCCACACTGGGGTCAGAAGGAGATTGATACCCTGCTCAAAGAATTATAATTGTCGCAAAACACCCCTTGTTTGTCTTTTCCGTACTACGGGTCTTTCATTTTGTGAACCAACTTTGTATTGTAATTAAAAAAGAATTAATCAAACAAAAACAAATTTTATGGCAACGCTGAATCCTTATTTGACATTTAATGGCAATTGTAAAGAAGCCATGGGTTTTTACAAAGAAATATTTGGTGGGGAACTTTCGCTGATGACTGCAGGAGAATCACCCGTAGCTGACCAAATGCCTGCCAGTTATCACAACTCCATTCTGCATTCTTCTTTAAAAACAGAAAATTTTGAAATTATGGCGACTGATATGGTCCCGGGTGAATTTATTGAAGGCAATACGGTGCACATGAGCCTTGCTTGCAAAACAGAAAAAGAAATGCGTTCTCTGTTTGACAAGCTCTCATCAGGGGGAAAAGTGAATCATCCCATCAATCAGATGTTTTTCGGGCTGATCGGCGATCTTGCTGATAAATTTGGGAAGCATTGGATACTGGAGTTTGATTCACCTCAGCAGGCGTAATGATTGCAGAAGATTAAAATATAGCGGTTGCTGCAAGATGATCTGTCATCTTTTTTAAAAACGCGATGAAATTTCCCGAGTCAACAGAAAAACAATCAGGAGATCAGTAAGGGAAATGATAGATGAATGCACTACAAATCTTGTTAAACGTTTGAAAACCTCATCGTTTTAAAATCGTGGTGAATCGTTTAACCACAATTAGAATTGGTTTGGTAATTTTGGTTGTTTTGCAGAATGCAAAGGATAAACCAACCAATCGATGTTTGATAGTCATGACAGGATTGTAAAGGGAGCGATATATTTTTCTTTGTTTTTACTATTGGGGATACGGGCCAACAGCCAGACGCTGACTTTAAAGGATGCGGTGAATACGGCGCTCAATAACTATGGCACCGTAAAAGCAAAGGGCAATTATCTTAAATCTTCACAGGCATCAGCAAAGGAAGCATCTACCTATCATTTGCCGAATCTGAATCTGGCCGCTCAACAGGCGTATGGTACGGCCAACGGACAATTCGGACCGGTCATCCCCATTGGCGGGTTTAGCGTGGCTTCTTCCGGACCACCTTTTCTTTCACAGAACTGGAATGCTGCATTTGGTGGATTGTACCTCGCAAACATCAGCTGGGATTTTTTCACCTTCGGGAGAGTACGCGAGAATGTGAAAGTAGCTGAAGCACTGGTTCTTCAGGACGCCAGCGACCTGGAACAGGAAAAATTTCAACTGCAAGTGAGGGTTTCGGGTGCCTATCTCAATTTATTGGCAGCACAAAGACTTGTATTATCAGAACAGAAAAATCTGGAACGAGCGAGCCAGCTGAACCTGGTTGTTCTGGCACGTGCGAAAAACGGACTCAACCCCGGCGTGGATTCATCGCAGGCCAATGCAGAAGTCTCTAATGCCAAAATAGCTTTGACCAATGCCATTAATTACGAGGCGGATCAAGCCAGCCAGCTGGCACAGCTGATGGGCACACCCTATCAGAAATTTCAGCTCGATACGGTTTTCATAAACCGGATTCCCGCCGCACTGTATGATTCAGTCACGGCGAGCGAAGACCAGCACCCGGTTTTGAAGTTCTATCAAAGCAGAATCAACGTAAGCAAACAACAGGAAAAATATATAGACCGGTTTAAGTATCCGGTATTCTCCTTCGTCGGTGTAATGCAGAGCAGGGGAACCGGTTTTAGCAGTAACTATAGTCAGCTGAATCCGGATGCTTTCAATCATGATTACTGGAATGGCGTAAAGCCCACCAATAGTAACTACCTGCTTGGCGTCGGTGTTGTCTGGAATTTAACCAATCCCATACGTGTTCATCAACAGGTTACGGCGCAGGAGTGGACGTCGAAGGGCTTGCAAAATGAATATGAACTCGTCAGCCAGCAAATCAAAACGCAGCTGGCGCTGGCAGATGATAAAATAAAATATGCGGTCGCCAATTATAATGAAGCGCCCGTACAGGTGAAGGCTGCTTCGGATGCTTATTTGCAAAGGTCCGTGTTATATAAAAACGGCCTTACAAATATTGTGGATGTTACGCAGGCGCTGTATATACTCAACCGTGCGGAAACAGACAGGGATATTGCCAACAGCAATGTATGGCAGGCCCTGCTGCTCAAAGCTGCGGCCAGCGGGGATTATGGCTATTTTGTAAATGAAATTCGATAGGAAATGATGATGTTACAAAACTTCTTCTCATGGGATTAATCAGGAGCGCACTCAGAAGGCCCATATCCATTCTGGTGATCGTAATGGGCTTATTTTTCTTCGGAGTGAATGCCGTGCGTAATATCAAGATTGATATTTTTCCTGAACTGAATCTTCCGGTTATTTTTATCTCGCATCCCTATGGTGGTTTTACGCCTACCCAAATGGAAGCTTTTTTCGGAAAACAATACGTGAGTTTGTTATTGTATGTATCCGGTGTAAAAAGTATCGAAACGAGAAATATCCAGGGACTTACTTTAATAAAACTTACGTTTTACCAGGGGACGAACATGGCCCAGGCGGCTGCCGAAGTAACCACATTCACCAACCGGGCGCAGGCATCCTTCCCGCCCGGTTCGCAACCACCGTTTATTTTGCGTTTCGATGCGTCGACGTTACCCATCGGACAATTGGTGTTAAGCAGCAAAACACGTTCGAATAACGAACTCATGGATCTGGCTAATGTATATGTGCGTGCTTCTTTTACCTCTGTACCGGGCCTGGTATCTCCTGCGCCCTTTGGCGGCAATGTCCGGACGGTGCTGATAAAAATAAACCCTGAATTACTAAGGGTTCATCATCTGACACCCGACCAGGTAGTAGCCGCACTGAGAGACAATAATCAGGCAACGCCGGCGGGTAATGTACGCATCGGGAATTACAATTATTTTACACCTGCCAATACGACGATAAAAAACATCAGGGAGTTTGGAGATATTCCGATTTTTAAAGGGGCTGTTGAAAATGTTTACCTGCGAGATATTGCCGTCATAGAAGATGGCGCGGATATCACCACGGGATATGCACTTGTAAATGGGAAACGTTCTATTTACCTGCCCGTTACAAAATCGGCGGATGCATCCACCTGGGAAGTTGTGCAGAATCTGAAGAAAGCACTTCCGCGTTTTCAAAGCCAGTTACCGGAAGACGTAACCCTGTCCTATGAATTCGACCAGTCGGTATATGTAATCAACGCTGTAAAAAGTTTGATTTCAGAAGGAGCCATTGGTGCCATACTGACCGGCCTGATGGTATTATTATTTCTAGGAGACAGAAGGGGCGCACTCATTGTGGTTTTGACCATACCGACATCTATCATCTCGGGTGTCTTGTTTCTATATCTTTTTAATCAGACCATCAATATTATGACGCTGAGTGGATTGGCGCTCGCAATAGGGATATTGGTAGATGAATCGACGGTAACCATTGAAAATATACATCAACACCTGGCTCTGGGAAAACCAAAAGCATTGGCCATCTGGGATGCCTGTAAGGAAATTGCATTTCCAAAACTGCTGATCCTGCTCTGTATCCTGGCGGTATTTGCTCCCGCTTTTACGATGACCGGAATTCCCGGCTCACTATTTTTACCACTGGCCATGGCTATTGCCTTCTCCATGATCACTTCTTATTTCCTTGCGCAGACCTTTGTTCCGATCATGGCGAACTGGCTGATGAAGGGGCATCAGCATCAATCAACCAAAGACGGACATATACTAACGGACGAGGAAGAATACGCGGCCCTGGGACTGACCGCATCTGAGGAACAGGATACATGGGATCAGAAAAAGAAATTGCTGGAAAGAAGTTTAAATAATGGAAACGGGGATCTAACCCGCTTTGAAAAATTCAGGAATCGTTTCCTGCGATTTTTGGATCGCCTCTTTCCTTATCAGGGGCCTGTTGTTATTTTGTATACGCTGATGACCTGTGGTCTGATTGCTCTGTTGTTTAAGAATATTGGCCGCGACGTATTACCGAAAGTAAATGCCGGTCAGTTCCAGGTAAGATTACGCGCGCCGGATGGTACGAGGCTGGAGAGGACGGAAGAAAAAACAATCAGTGCCCTTCATATATTGGAAGATCTGGTGGGAAAAGAAAATATAGCTGTAACGTCAGCATTCGTCGGACAACATCCGGGGCAGTTTTCAACCAGTCCCATTTATCTTTTTATGAGCGGACCACAGGAAGCCGTACTGCAGGTAGCTTTAAAAGATTCTTACAAAGAGAAGCTGGACGAATTGAAAGAAAGATTTCGACATCAGATGAAGGCAACCATGCCGGATGTCCGGCTTTCCTTTGAACCGATCGAGCTGACGGATAAAGTGTTGAGCCAGGGGTCGCCAACGCCCATCGAGGTCAGAATTACCGGAAGGGATAAAAAGATCAATGAACAGTACGCTAATAAGGTAATTGACAAACTCAGGCAGATTGATTATTTACGCGACGTTCAACTGGCACAACCTATTAAATATCCCACGATCAATATCGATATTGACAGGATCAGGGCAGCACAAATGGGTGTAACCCTGAATGACGTTTCCCGCTCTTTGGTTGCTGCGACCTCGTCTTCACGATATACAGAAAAAAATGTATGGATCGATCCGAAAAGTAATATCAGTTACGGCGTGCAGGTGGAAGTGCCCGAAAATCAAATGACCAGCACCAATGATATCAGTGAAATCCCGGTGTTGAGTAATGAATCCCGTCCGGTACTGGGTGATGTGGCAGCTGTTACTCAGGATACTTCGTATGGAGAAAACGACAACCTGGGTGCGCTCCCGTATTTATCTGTGACGGCCAATTTAAATAACAAGGACCTGGGCACGGCAACAAAGGATGTGCGGGCTGCGATTGAATCACTGGGTGATCTGCCGCGTGGCCTGAGCGTTGAAACAAAGGGACTGAGTGAAGTTTTGTCTGATACTTTGGATAGCTTGCAATTGGGATTAGTTACGGCCATTGCTGTAATTTTCTTAATGCTGGCTGCTAATTTTCAGTCTTTCAAAGTATCGCTGGTTGTATTGTCCACCCTTCCTGCCGTGCTTCTTGGTTCATTAATAGCATTATTGCTGACCGGATCCACGCTCAATCTGCAATCCTATATGGGCATTATTATGTCAGTGGGAGTGTCTATTGCAAATTCTGTTTTATTAATCACGAATGCGGAGCATTTACGTATGCACACCGGAAATGCATTACTCAGCGCAAAAGAATCCGCAGCCCTGCGAATGCGGCCCATCCTAATGACGAGTGTGGCGATGGTATTTGGTATGCTGCCCATGGCAACGGGCTGGGGTGACGGCGGTGACCAGGCAGCTCCCCTGGGTCGCGCGGTGGTGGGTGGTTTGATAGCTTCTACCTTTGCTGCATTATTTATATTACCACTGGTATTCTCCTGGGTGCAGGGCAAGGCTTCCATTGCTTCTGTGTCCCTTGATCCGGAAGATAAAGACAGCGCACATTATATTCCTGAATTAAATGCATCCGCGAAATCGAATAAATAGTCCAAAAACACAGCAATGAATCAATGCCTATATATATTCTCAGGATTTAAAAAAAAGCTAATCAATATTCTTTTGATAACGGTATTGCTGTATAGCTGTCAATCGGAAGATAATGCAGCAAAGAAAAAAACGGACGCTAAACAGACAGATGTTCCGACAACCCAGGTATTTGCCCTGAAGAGGGGACGATTGTCTTCTTCTTTACAAATACCCGGTCAACTCATAGCCTACCAACAGGTGGATCTGTATGCGAAGGTCAGCAGCTTTGTCAAAAAATTGTATGTTGATGTGGGTTCAGAAGTAAAAGAGGGCGATTTACTCGCTACCATGGAAGCACCGGAATTGAATTCACAACTGGCGGGCGCAGAATCTACGATTAAATCCCGTGAGGCTATTTACCTGGCAAGTAAAGCGAACTATGACCGGATGTTCGAAACAAGCAAGACACCGGGTACGATATCACCCAATGATCTGGAACAGGCTGCTGCCCGAAAGAATTCTGACTACGCACAATTTCAGGCAGCACAGGCAGCTTCTAAAGAAATTACAGAAACACAAAATTATCTGCAAATAAGGGCTCCGTTCAATGGGGTCATTACGGCCAGGAATGTGAACCCGGGTGCCTATGTCGGACCTTCCGGAAAGGGTTCTGAGCTTCCTTTATTCAACCTGCAGGAACAGAAACAACTTCGATTGGTGTTGTCAGTTCCGGAGGCGTATACACAGTATCTGAATCAAAAAGACGAAGTGAGTTTTACAGTCCGGTCCCTGCCGGGTCAATCATTCAAAGCAGCCATCAAAAGATTGTCCGGATCCATTGATGACCGCCTGCGTTCGCAACGTGTCGAAATGGATGTGTTCAACAACGACAAAAAATTGTTGCCGGGAATGGTGGCTGAAGTGAATCTTCCGCTGCCGGCCAGTGACAGTACTTTTATTGTTCCCAAAACATCCGTTGTCAATTCAACCGAAAGTGTTTTTGTTATTCGCGTGGTCAATAATCAGACTCAGCGCGTGAATGTAAAGACAGGGAGGGATGCCAACGACCTGGTTGAAATTTACGGCAATCTGAAAGATGGCGACTTTTTATTGATATCTGCTTCTGATGAAATAAAGAACGGGACCGTTTTGCAGAATGTAAAAACTGTAACACTCTAAATGGATTCATTTGGGTTAACCCGTTTCCAGAAGACCTTTTCACAGTAAAGTTTCAGAAACAGTCGATGGCTGTAACAGAAGCGAACAGTCTGGTGGAAACCCAATTTGCAACTTGCTGTAAATCATAATTCCCCCGGATTGGCATTTTTTTTATGCATCTGATGGTATACTGCTCATCCCTTACCAAAAAATGCTTCCATGTTCAAAAATTATTTGAAAACGGCATACAGAAATCTCTGGAAAAACAAAACATTTTCTTTAATCAATATCATGGGCCTGGCACTGGGTTTGGCCTGCAGTCTGCTCATCATGCTATGGGTGAATGAAGAGTATAAAGTGGATGCATTCCATAGAAATGGTTCTCAATTATACAGCGTTTATGAAAAGCAATTCCGCGATGGCCAGGTAAATGCCTGGCATGGTGGTCCCGGTGTCATGGCGGATGAAATGAAAAGAGTATTTCCGGAAGTGCAATATGCAAGCAACTATGCATGGAATGAACTCTGCACTTTTGAGGCGAACAATAAGATCATAAAGGAGGATGGAAATCATGCAGGGCAGGACTTCTTCAAAATGTTTACCTATCCTTTATTGCAGGGCAATGTCGCAAACGCACTCAAAACACCCACGGATATTGCTATTTCAAAAAAGATGGCTGAAGATTTTTTTGGTTCACCTTCCAAAGCCATTGGCAAAACGATCCGCTACCAAAATAGAAAAGATCTGAAGATTAGTGCCGTTTTTGATGAAGTCCCAAAAAACAGCACAACCCGTTTCGATTATATGTTAAACTGGCAGAGTTTCCTGGAAGATCATGAATGGGCAAAGGACTGGTCCAACAACGGACCGACGACATTACTCATGTTGCGTCCGGGTACGAACGTTCAGGCATTTCAAAATAAGATCAGCCGCTTTCTTGATAATTATAACAAAGAGCAGACTGCACATTTCTATATACGGCTGGGTATTCAACGTTTCGGTGATATATACCTGCATTCGAATTTTGACAAACTCGGAGAATTGTCCGGGGGAAGGATTCAGTATGTGCAACTTTTCAGTATTGTCGCCATTTTTATTTTACTGATTGCCTGTATCAATTTCATGAATCTCACTACGGCAAGATCAGTAAAGCGCGCCAGGGAAATTGGTGTCAGAAAAGTAGTTGGTGCATTGCGGATCGCCCTGATAAAACAATTTATCGGCGAAACTTTGCTGATCGTATTAATTGCCGTAATCATCTCACTGGCGCTCGTTGTGTTTATCCTGCCGCAGTTTAATCATCTGACTGCAAAGGATATTGAAATTCCGTTTAATGATTCAACATTCTGGTGGTGGATTACCGGACTCGTGCTGGTAACTGGAGTTATTTCAGGAAGCTATCCTGCATTGTACCTGTCGTCGTTCAGGCCGGTGCGGGTATTGAAAGGGACATTGAAATTTTCGAGGAGTGCCCTATGGTTTCGCAAGGGGCTGGTTGTTTTTCAATTCATGCTCTCGATTATATTGATCATCGGGACGATTATTGTAAGCAGGCAGGTAGATTATATACAACATACAAACCTGGGATACGACCGGGAGAACCTGATTTATATTCCGCTGGAAGGCGATCTCCCGGGTAAATATGAATTGTTTAAGAACCAGCTGATAAAGATGCCGGGAATTAAGGACGTCACCCGAATGACAGATGCGCCTACGGAAATGCATAACGGAACGGGTGGTGTAGATTGGGAGGGAAAGAATCCAAATCTGGACGTTGATTTTACTTATTCAACTGTAGGATATGATTTTATCAAAACCCTGCACCTGCAAATGCTGCAGGGTCGTGATTTCTCAAAAGATTTTACAACAGATTCCGCAGGTTATATTGTCAATGAATCAGCATTAAAAATTATCGGATATCAGGATCCCGTTGGTAAACCGCTTACTTTCTGGCGAAAGAAAGGAAGGATCATTGGTGTGCTGAAAGATTTTCATATCAATTCCCTGCATGAAAAAATAAACCCGATGGTGCTGCGGCTTGATGAACATATAGATTATGGAAATGCCCTGGTAAGAACAGAATCAGGCAAAACTAAGGAAGCCCTCGTAAGTCTGGAAAAAATTTGCAAAGTGCTCAACCCGAAATTTCCCTTTACTTATCAGTTTTCTGATGAAGAATACCAAAAGCTTTATACAAGTGAACAACTGGTAAGCCGGCTTACCAATTATTTTTCCTTCATTGCGATATTTATTTCCTGTCTCGGTTTATTGGGTCTTGTGTTATTTACCTCTGAACAGCGTACGGCAGAATTCGGCATCAGAAAAGTTTTGGGAGCCAGTCCTGTTTCCTTATTCAATTTACTTTCCAGTGAATTTCTATGGCTTGTGCTAATCGCCTTGTTAATCGCATCACCGCTTGCCTGGCTGGCCATGAACAAATGGCTGGAGAATTACGAATACCGGGTGCCTGTTTCCTGGTGGATGTTTGTAATGGCCGGTGTGCTCGCCATTTTAATTGCTTTGGTAACGGTTAGTTTCCAGGCAATAAAGGCGGCCCGTGCAAATCCCGTTAAGAGCCTTCGCTCAGAGTGAGATGAAATTTAATTCCAGCTCTATTGCTTTATATTTGGTTATGCGAATGGCGCTTTGTTTACTTCTGCACATAGGTTGTATATCTTTTGTATTTTCTCAGTCTTCGAAAATCGACTCCAAGGAAGTTCAACAATTCATTTATCAACCTAACCGTATGCTAAAACATATTTAGAATTGCTGTGTCTGGATACGTCCGGCCAAATCCCGTGGAGCAGTCTATTATATTTGGCTTTCCGTTTTCAACATTTGGCTTGTTTATTTAATCATCGGACGAAATGATCTCATAAGAAATGAATGGAATGTAAAACAGCAGGGGCTTAAAAAGAGAACCCCTCCGGGAACGGAGGGATTCAGAATCTAAACCAGACTGCTGTAAATATTTCAGAGAGTAACGATTGCTTTTGGAGTTGAATACAGATGCCAGCTGCCGGTACCTTCTGTAGTCAGAACAATAGTTTCATCAGCATTCTTCAACTGGATATAGTAAGCATCACCCTGATCAGAGGATACCTGAAATAATTCAGACACCCAATAGTTGGAATAATGTTTCCTGATATCCTTGCTGAGATCAGAAGGCAAACTGCTGGTGAGTATATGATGAACCACACCGACCAGGTTACCCTGATAATCATAGTAAGCGTATTGTGTTTGATTGTCCAATTCGAAAGCAGCCATGATATAATTACTGTTTGCGCTCCAGCTGACATCTGATGCCTTGTGAAATTCTTTCATAAAAGATGCGATGGCGCGATCAGTTGCTTTTTCAGGTGCTTTGGCAAATACGGTGCTGAACAAAGCCAGCCCGATTACGATTGATAAAATTCTCTTTTTCATTTTTAAATGTTTTATTTGGTTGTGATTGATGTCTGTAAATAAGACGCAGGTTTTTCAATCATGTTGCAGCACTGTAAAAAAAACATTTAGAAAAAATCTGTGTCTGTTCTGACCAACATCATGCAATGCCGTGCCAAAACATTAATCGATTGAATATCAGTAAGCCCACTGATTGCTGATATAAGAACTGTTCGTTTGCGAACAGTTTCTGTATGTAATCAAACGCTGTTTTTATTTTAATTAATTTCAGTTTCGTATTCGTATTCATGCCGCAGACAATTCATACCATACAAATACATCCATTACAAAACCGGGTAGATCCGTTCGGTCAGCTGATACGGACAACAGCAAGAGGCGTCTGGATGGGTAACCGGGGATTGATACACAACGAACACCAGCAAATAATCCGTCCATTCCGTCTAAAAGGATGGATAACCTGTGTTCTGGAATTTAAAGGCCGCCATCGTGAGGTGATGACGCCTAATCAATACACCGAATTATTCTTTCTCGATGAAGCAACAGCTTTTTCCGCCGGTCACCGACCTTGTGCTGAGTGCAGGAGGGCAGATTTCAACCGCTTTAAAGCCGCCTGGGTGCAGGGCAATTCATTATATGTATATAATGTGAAGACGCCTATTGGCGAAATAGATGAAATAATGCAGCGAGAACGAATCAACCCGAACGGCAGCAAGTTCACGTACAATGAAAGGCTGGGAAATCTGCCGGAATGCAGTTTTATCGAACATAATGGCAAACCATATATGATCAGACAGCCAAACCGCGTTATACATTGGACGCCCTTCGGGTATACAGATTCCATCAAACTTCCACTGACAATGGAAGTCAATGTTTTAACTCCGAAGTCCATTGTCAATACCTACCGGGCCGGCTACTTTCCCCATATACATGAAAGTGCGCGTTAACTTCCTTTCTTAGAGCTTGAATAGAGCTTAGATAAGGCTACTGAATAGGTCGCTGTTGGTACCACAAAAGCGGGAGCGGTTGATGGCAAATTATTGTTTTCCGGAACGTAATATTATCCGGCATATTTCGTTGAAAAAATAAAAAAGCATCTGTGGCCATTAATAAGGGCGAAATAAAAATAACAGGATCTGACAATGTCATATGCGGTTATTTTTTACATGATCTTAATATTATACGCAAGGCATCCTCGCGCACAGGCAATACCATGCTTCATAACCCTGCCTACGATTCATTCCGGAAAAGCACTGAAAGGTTAAAGGAAGCCTCTCCGGTGGCAGCTGCCCTGTATCATCGGCTTCCGAAGGAATTGAAGCAATTTACTCTCTACCGTCTGTTGACGGGTGAGACGATCAAAATGCTCAAAGAGGGGATGGACAAAACGCTGATTACCGAATTTTTATACAAACAACATATTGAACCACGATTGCTGCACCCTGAGAATTATCCACCAGTGGAACTCAGAGTGAATCGCCGGCGGACAAGGGGTATACATGTCTATGCGGGTAGACACAAAGAGTTTCCGTACTTCCAAACCTGGAAGGTTCCCGAATCTGAAGATAAAAATGCAACGATGCTTTCTTCTCCTCCCAAAGATCACCTACTTCTTTAAGAAGGTCCGGGAAGGGAACGATGATATCCCTTGGAACCGATCAATTCAACCAACTCGCTTTTGAAATACTGACCGTTTTTTAACTGATCAAGTATAAATTGGAAATCATATTTGGGTTTCCATCCCAGTTCCTCTCTTGCTTTTTTTGTTTACATATACCCGGCCGATCGAGGGAAACATTTTCCAGCCAAGTCTGGCGTATATCGTTTCAAAATCGGGATACAAAGATTTTACAACGGCATGGACATTTTTTTTCAATTCCCACAAATGATCCATTTCAAATGGCGTAGTGGCGCTGATAATATATTTACCGAACCCGATCAGGGGCGCTTTCTCCATAGCCAGCAGATGGGCGCTGACCACATCCTCCGTATCAACCCGCCTGTATAAATATTCGTTGGCCTTGGCATTATCATCTGTATATTTTGTTGCAATCGTACTGTCATCATCTTCTTCCGGGAAAAAACGGGATGTCTTCAAAACAAGACAGGGTAGTTTATCATTGCGATAAAATAACTGGCAGAGATCTTCTGCAGCGGTTTTTGTGACACCATAAATATTTTTTGGAATGGGAACAACATCCTCTGTGATCCAGGCTGCCGGTGAATCGGGTCCCGGATTCAGTGCATCGCCGAATGTGCTGGTCGTACTGGTGAAAATAAAAGAACGTACTGCATTTTCAACAGACACTTCCAGTAAATTTAAGGTACCCGTGATATTGGTATCGATGAATTGTTGCTTTTCGTGAGTAGCTACATGTGGTTTGTGCAGAGTGGCCGAATGCAGGACATCTGTTATACCCCGCATGTTTTTCCTGACAAAGTTTTTGTCAGCGATCGATCCGACCTGATCGGTAAATGGCGAAGGCAGGATATCAATGCCCATCACATCTTTTCCTTCTTCCCTTAGAACCCTTATCAATGCCTCGCCCAAATGACCGCTGCTTCCGGTAACAAGAATTTTCATTCAGCCAAATTAATAATGTCGCGGGAGAAATAAATTTACTCGGTCCGTAAACTGTCCACAGGGTTTATCGCAGCGGCTCTGATGGTTTGAAAACTTGTGGTAACCAGGGCTATTGTAAATGCAATGGCTCCCGCCGCAGCAAACATCCACCAGTTGATATGTATGCGGTAGGCAAAGTCCTCCAGCCACCTGCTCATGATCCAATAGGTTAATGGTGTTGCTACGATAATCGCAATAGTAATGATCGTGACAAAACCGGAGGAAAGTGTGGCTGCAATATCCTTCACACTGGCACCAAGTACTTTGCGGATACCGATCTCTTTGGTCCGGTTGATCGCATTGATGGCAGAAAGACCAAACAATCCCATACACGCAATGAAAATGGCAAAGAAACTGGAAGCCTGTATAGTCTTCTGCCAGCGGTTGTCCGCTTCATACATTTTTGAAATGGCATCATCCAGAAAACTATATTCAAAAGGGTAATCTGTTATCGTTTTCCATTTTTGACCGAGCGCGGAGATCGCTTCCGGTATATGTCCGGATTTTATTTTAAACATGAAAGACATTTCAAAACCATTTGTCAGCTCATGTTCTTCAGGCTCAATTTTATTTGATAGTGATTCAAAATGATAATCTTTTACAACTCCAATGATGGTTCCTCCTAATGGCTTGTTATATTCACCCAGTGTCGCCTTTTCCCCCAACATGCCGAATAATGTTTCATTCACGATAATAGGGTGCAGTTTTCTGGAGGTATCAGATGAAATGAATCTGGAAAAAGGACGTCCCTGCAGGAATTTGATACCCAGCATTTCAAAATAATCATAGTCAACTGTTATCTGTTTTCTCCATTTTTGTTCTCCGTTCAGAATAAACCCGTTCGTATTGTTTGCGCCTTCCAGATTGCCGCCCATTCCGGAAAATCCTGAAATAAAAGGCAATGTTCCTGCAAAATTCTGCAGTTGCTCCCTGATATGCTTTGTGAATTCCCTGTCCCAGCTGGGGTTACTGATCATGAATACCTGCTCCTTGTCAAATCCGAGATCTTTGTTGTTTATATAATGCATCTGCCGGTTAATGATAAATGCCGACATCATAAGCACCACGGAGACAGTGTATTGTAGCACAACCAGGATTTTTGAAAAATTCGGATTGATTTTAAAGGTTCTGAAACTTTTCAAAATAGTCGCAGGTTTCATTCGGGATATGACCAACGCCGGGTAATAGCCAGCCAGGACGCCGAGGATAAAACACAGGGATAAAACGCCGGGAATAATATCTTTCCAGGAAATATCATTCGCATGGAGATCGGATCCTACAATGGAATTAAAAAGAGGAAGCAAAACCATCGTCAGCACCAGACCAATCATTACAGATATCAGAACGATAATCTGGGTTTCCACCCAAAACTGCATAATAATGGATTTTCTGTTCGCACCCATTACTTTGCGTACACCCACTTCCTGGGAACGGGCGGCCGCATTGGAAATGACAAGCAACACATAGTTTAAAGATGCAATGAGCAGGATAATGATAACAAGACAGGCCAGTTGGTAAATATTTTTTGCATCCGTATAATGTCCCCAGGGTGTTGATATATTATAATGGCAGTCAGCCAGGGGACGCAAGTACCAGCGGTATTTTGTAAAATCAAAGTCTTTGTTATATTGTCTTACCTCCGGAATGAAATATGTTTTGGCCCAGTTATTTATTTTTTTTGAAAATGCAACAGTTGATACGCCCTGATTCAGTTCAATAAAAAGCAAATGTGCACTGTGATTAAATCTTTCTTTTATATTGATTTCATAACGCGGATCAGCTTGTAAAGGCAAAACAATATCATATTGAATGCTGGAATTATCCGGGGCATTTGCTGCAATAGCTGCAACGGTAAACAGTTTTGTACTATCTCCAAACAGGTTCAGGGTTTTGCCAATGGGTTCTGCGCTGCCAAAATATTTCTTCGCCATATTATCAGAAATAACAACATTCTTCACCGAGCCCTTTAACCCTTCCGGATTTCCTTTTATAATCCGAAAAGAAAAGCTTTTGAAAAAATTGTCGTCTGCGTATAACAAATGCCCGACTTTATAAACCTGTTTATTGATCCTGACCATCGAGTTATCGTCATCCAGGAATCTGGTAATGCTTTTAACTTCCGGAAAGTTTTGCTTTATATCCCTTCCGATAATTAAAGGGGTCGACAATAAATTTTCTATGTCATTATCTCTTGTAAAAAAACTGAAAAGATGACTGATTGATTTAGTATCGGAAGAACCCCATGTGTTGGTGCTTTCAAACCGATAGAGCCTATCCTTATTTTCAGAGAAACTATCATAGGATTGTTCTATCCGTATATAAAAAAACAGGAGCAGACAAAAAGCAACAGAAAAAGATAATCCAACAATGTTTATAATGCTGAATATGCGGTTCCTGATCAGATTGCGCCAGGCAATTTTGACAAAATTCTTAAGCATAACTGATTTCTTTGATAAAAAAGTTAATCCATTATTTTCAAATTTGAATTGTCCAGAGGCTCTTTTTTTGTTCTCTACATGGTAACCCTTAGTTGCAAAAATTTATCTTTGCCGGGAAACACTGCATGGACATTATCATATTTAAACTGCCTGAAGATATATTTCCCTAAAATAAGGAGGCAGAGGAGAACATCATATTTCACCATTATGCTGCTCCGCAGGTTCCTTTCATGGAAGGAGTATACTAAGCAAAAATGCCATGAGCCTGGTCATCAGGCGACCTCGTCGCCACCAGGAAGGCCATTCACCCATCCCATTCCGCTGATTTCATGGGTATACCGCCCATAGGAAAAAGGGTCATCATCCACGTCATTGATATGATCCGGCTGAGGCAGGGTAAATATGTAGAACATTGGGTTATGAGTGATCTTTCAAATGTGATAGCCCAGCTTTCGTTTTCATAACGTCTTTTTTTTAAAGGGGATTAGGATTAACTTTCTGGTTGAGTATATTCGGAGTTTAATCATTCAACTATGAAAGGAAAGAAATTATATCCTGCCGCCATTACCATTTTTGGTGCAAAAGGTGACCTGACACACCGGAAGCTGATCCCGGCCATATACAACCTGTTTATAGGCAATCACCTGCCCTCGTCCTTTAGTCTGATATGTGTTGATTTCCTACCCGACAGTGACGAGGAATTTAGAAATTACCTGCTCGGGGGTGTTAACGAATTCAGTCGCAATGGTAAGGCCGACGAAATGAAATGGAATGAATTCTCCACCAGGATCTGTTATATCCAGGGAGATTTTCTGAAACTGGATACTTTTGTCAGTCTCAGGAAAAAACTGGATTCATTCGACAAGGAGAACAAGCAAAGGGGCACCCGCCTGTTTTATTATGCCGTAGCACCACGTTTTATTGAAGTCATTTCCGATTCTCTGTATAAACTAAAACTCTGCCATCAGGAGAAAAAGGACCGCATCGTGGTGGAAAAGCCATTTGGTACGGACCTGGATTCATCAAAAAGACTCAATCGATTTTTGGGTAAACGCTTTGCAGAAGCGCAGATTTACCGGATCGATCACTACCTGGGAAAGGAAACCGTACAAAACATCCTGGCTTTTCGATTCGCCAATTATGTTTTTGAACCCTTATGGAATCATAAGTATATCGATCATATTCAAATCAGTGTTGCTGAATCTGTGGGAGTAGGGAAACGTGGTGGCTATTACGACAGCAGTGGTGCCCTGAGAGATATGATTCAGAATCACCTGCTGCAATTGCTCTGTATTGTAGCGATGGAATGCCCTGATGCTTATCAGGCAGAAATGATCAGGAATGCCAAAACAAGACTGATGCAGAGCGTGAGGATCTATAAACCCGCGGAGGTTTTTAAAAATGTGGTTCGCGGACAATATACAGCGGGCATGGTGGATGATAAACCGATTCCAGCCTATAGAAATGAGGATCAGGTTTCATCCGGTTCAACTACCGAAACATTTGTTGCGGCAAAATTTTTTATAGATAATAAGAGATGGAAGGGCGTACCCTTTTTCCTGGGTACAGGCAAGGCCCTTCCCAAACAAACCTCCGTCATTGCTGTTCAGTTTAAAGAATCACCGCATAAAATATTTAAGGATGACATCGTGCCCAACCGGTTAATCATCAGTATTCAGCCGGAACTGGAAATCTGTCTGCTGTTTGAAAGTAAGGTTCCGGGATTAGAAATGAAATTACAGGCGGTGGATATGGATTTCATTTACCAGGAGAATTATACCGAAAGTATTCCCGAAGCCTATGAGGCCCTGATTCTGGATGTGCTGGAAGGAGATGCGACACTATTCATGCGCGCCGACCAGGTGGATGCCGCGTGGAAAGTAGTGATGCCCATTCTGAATGCCTGGAAGAAATTTCCGACCAGACAGTTACATTTTTATGAAGCAGGTACCTGGGCCCCGGCAGCCGCGCGTGAACTGGTAAAACCCTATGCAAAACACTGGTTTCAGCTGCCCGTAAAAAATAAAGTGCAACCAATTCTAAAAGATTCCTTATGAAATCGTATTATATGAAATTTTTACTTTTGGCCGGTTTGCTTATTTGTTTAACTCATTCTATGAATGCACAACAGGACAGCGGCAGAATTCGCATCATTATGTTTGGCGCACATCCGGATGATTGTGATGAAAAGTCCGGTGGTACCGCCGCTCTTTTTGCACAGATGGGATATGCCGTAAAATTTGTTTCCGTTACAAACGGAGACGCTGGTCACCAGACATTAAAAGGCCAGGAACTTGCAAAAAGAAGATATGCTGAAACACAGGAAGTAGCAAAGCGGCTGGGGATCACTTATGATGTGCTCGATAATCACGATGGATTATTGATGCCGACGCTGGAAGTAAGGTTAGAGATCATCCGGAAGATTCGCGAATGGAAAGCAGATATCGTGATGGCACCTCGTCCGAATGATTATCATCCCGATCATCGGTATACCGGTGTGCTGGTACAGGATGCTGCCTATATGGTAGCCGTGCCCAATATCGCTCCTGAAACGCCTGCACCCGCGAAAAATCCGGTATTCTTATATTTCGAAGATCATTTTCAGAGACCCAATCCGTTTCGTCCCGATATAACAGTCGATATAACCAGCACCTATGCCAAAAAAATTGCCGGTCTGGATGCACATGTATCCCAGATGTATGAATGGCTGCCATGGATCGGAGGTTATCTTGCGGAGGTTCCTGAAGGTAAAGAAGAACGTATCATTTGGCTAAGCAAGCGGACTGCCGGAACCATCAATCCGCAAACAAGAGCATCCCTGGTTAAATGGTATGGCAAGGAACGCGCAGATAAAGTAAAATATGCAGAGGCATTCGAAATATGCGAATACGGCGCACAGCCCAATGATGAACAAGTCAGGAAATTATTTCCGATGCTTGGGAAATAAAAAGTCATCTCCCGTTTGCCCGTAGTACGGTGATATCCTTTTTTTCCCGGTCGTCGTAGGTCTTTTTAACTATATAGTGCCATTGTTTTTCTGATACGTCCACAAAGAAGATCTCGCCCGTTTTGTGTTTCGATACAGCATCCTGAAATTCCTTGGGCATCATTTCTACTCCGAAAAACCATCCGGTATCACCATGGGTGGTATTGCCATCCATCGTATATTGATCAGAAAGTTGTTCAAAAGAGGCACCGGCAGTGGCTTTCTGTACTATGATTTTTTTGAGACTGTCAATCTCTGGAACGGACAAAGTGGAACCGTCCAGGAAAATATAACTGGCCCGGTAGTCAACCGTGTCTTTTGCTTCAAGCACTTTATAGGTAACATACCCGACGGAAAATACATCACCCTTATTCTGTCTCAGTAATCTTTTGTCAATCAGCGTTGAGTCTTTCCCGTTAGAAAGATGCAAAAGGACAGGTTTGAGTGTCGGATTAGCATCAATGAATTGTTGTGCCTGCTGTTGGGTTGAAATTTTTTGAAATTGTTCTGTTACCGTTAGTTGAGCGAAAATGGAAGAAGAAAGGAGCAGGAATAAGCCCACGAGGCTAAGTTTCATATATCAATTTTTAGTCAGTATGTTAAGAAAATCATGATCAGTTAAAAAAATACCGGCCAGGGTTAATGAAGATAATACAAATGACCGATACGAAGCTACGGTGAATGGAGTTGCTTACGGGTGTCTGAATATTGCGCCCTCAAACTACAGATGGATATTAACTTAATTTTGTATTATTTTATCCCTCCGAAATCCTCATCCGCACAGCCCTGATTTCCTGGTAATATTTCCGGTGATTCAGTGGTGTTCTGCCCGCAATGGATTTAAAATGACGGTTAAAGTTGGAGAAATTATTGAAGCCGCTTTCAAAACAGATTTCTGCAACCGATTTTTCCGATTCAGCCAGCAGTTTACACGCGTGTCCTATCCTGACTTCCAAAAGAAATTTTGAAAATGGTTTTTTGATCCGGGATTTGAAATACCTGCAAAAACCATTCGGCGTCAGGTGGGCAATTTTTGCAATTTCCTCCAGTGTCAGTTGCCGGGAAAAATGCGTGAGGATATACTGGTAGATATTGTTCAAGCGATTAGCTTCCGACTGACTGTATTGAAAACTCAGTCCTTCACTGCAAATCGTTTTCGTCTGCTCCGAACAGGCTATCGTTTCCAGTATCTGCAAAAGCAAAATGATGCGCTCACTGTTTTTTGCGGTTACCAGGCGTCGCATCAAACTACAAACGATATCCCTCGACTGATCTTTTATGCGAATGCCCATCTCCGCTTTTTGAAAAAGATTAAGCAGGGCTTTGTTCTCAGGCATCTTAAAAAATTCCGGACCGAAACAATCCGGCAAAAAATGTACGATGATGGCTTCTACTTTTAGTTTTGAGCCCTTCTCAAGAAATTTTTCATCACAGTGCCATAAATGTGGCAGGTTGGAACCGACCAGTATCAGATCGTTGTTTTTAAAATGGTGAATGCTGTCACCGATAAATTGTCTGCCTGAGGCGTCAATAATATACACCAGTTCGAGTTCTGGATGATAATGCCATTTGTTGTAAAAAAACGAAACCACATCATAACGCACACTGAAAGAATGCCCGGCCTCCTTCGGAATTTTCAATAAATGGGGTTTCACCGATAGTTGGTTTTTATATTATGTATTTATTACACTTGTAGCATAATGTACCTATTATGTCTGGTTTACGCCAAATACAGGTTAAGATAGTACAAAAATAGGTCAAATGGAAGCCAGGGGTTGAATCGGCCATCTTATACTTTTGAAAAAAAATCAGGAGTATATGGAAAATAAATTCATACTGGGTCTGCAGGAAGCAGGTATCAGTGATATTGAAAGGGTGGGGGGTAAGAATGCTTCCCTGGGAGAAATGATTCAGCACCTCAGCAAACTGGGTATCCGTATTCCGGCAGGCTTTATCATTACCGTCGATGCATACCAGTCTTTTATTTCTTACAATCAGCTGGCCGATAAAATCAGTATCCTCATTGCTGACATTGATTATGAAAACATGGAGTCATTGCGCAGGGCCGGACTTCAGGTCCGCAATATGATCCGGAATACCAAGTTTCCGCCGGACCTGAGTAATATGATTATTGATGCTTATTACCGTCTTTCAGCAGAATACGGGCAGGAGATAACAGACGTCGCCGTGAGGTCTTCTGCTACCGCAGAAGATCTGCCGGACGCAAGTTTTGCCGGTCAGCAGGAAACCTATCTGAATGTGCGCGGACCGGCCGCCATCATGGACGCGGTCCGGAATTGTTTTGCGTCTTTATTTACAGACCGGGCCATCAGTTATCGCCGGAATTTTGGATTCGATCATTTTGCCATTGGCATTTCAGTATGTATTCAGAAAATGGTGCGTTCTGATCTGGGAAGTTCCGGAGTAGCTTTTTCCCTTGATACAGAATCGGGTTTTAAGGATGCAGTAGTGATCAATGGTATATTTGGTTTGGGTGAACTGATCGTGCAGGGAAGTATTTCGCCGGATGAATTTATTGTTTTTAAACCATTGCTGAACGATCAATATATTCCGATCATCGAAAAGAAACTGGGGTTGAAGGATCAGATGATGGTGTATGGCGATGACCCGGATGAACGAGTTAAAATCATTCCGGTAGAAAAATCCGTTCAGAATAAATTTTGCCTCAACGATCAACAGATCATGCAACTGGCCAAATGGGTTGTGATCATCGAAAATTATTATACCCGGTTGAAAGGCCACTGGTGTCCGATGGACATTGAATGGGCCGTAGACGGCATGACACATGAACTTTTTATTGTACAGGCAAGACCGGAGACCATACATTCCAGGAAGGATCATACCAAACTCAGGGAATATGTAATGCAGCCACATCAGCAGACCCCGATTCTGAAAGGGATCGCTGTGGGTGATCAGATAGGCAGCGGCCGTGTGAAAATCATGTATTCACTCGATAAACGACTGACAGATGGAAATGAATTCAAAGCAGGTGATGTGCTTGTAACCGAAATGACGGATCCTGATTGGGAGCCTATTATGAAAAAAGCTTCTGCCATCATCACAAATAAAGGCGGCAGAACCTGTCATGCAGCGATCATCGCCCGGGAAATGGGTGTGCCCGCCATTGTTGGGTGCCGTAATGCAACCACCCGGTTAACAGACGGCATGGAAGTTACAGCCAGCTGCAGTGAAGGTGATGAAGGCTTTCTGTATTCCGGAACCCTTCCATTCGATATCGTTGAGACGAGCCTGGACGAACTGCCGGAGATCAATACCAAACTGATGTTAAACGTCGCATCGCCTTCACTGGCATTCCGCTTCTCTAATATTCCCAATGCTGGTGTGGGCCTTGCCCGTGAAGAATTCATCATCAATAACTATATTGGCATCCATCCTATGGCGCTGCTCAGGCACAAGACTTTAAAAGATGAAGTTTTATCTGCTCATATTAAATCATCCATCCGCGGTTTTGAAAATGAAGAACAGTTTTTTATTCAGAAACTTTCTTTTGGTATAGCAAAAATCGCTGCTGCATTTTATCCGAATACGGTGATCGTACGTTTTTCTGATTTCAAAACGAATGAATACCGAAACCTGACAGGCGGAGAGCATTTTGAACCTGCGGAAGAGAATCCCATGATCGGATGGCGTGGTGCTTCAAGATATTATTCCGAATCCTATCGTGAAGCGTTCGGTTTGGAATGTAAAGCCATTGCCCATGTGCGGGAGAAAATGGGTCTCGGCAACGTAGCTGTGATGATCCCCTTCTGCCGTACGGTGGAGGAACTGATCAAAGTGAAGAAAATCATGTCGGAATATGGTTTGGAAAAAGACAGAGCGGGTTTGCAATTATTTCTCATGGCTGAACTGCCTTCCAATATTTTAATGGCAAAGGAATTTGCAGCGCATATCACCGGATTTTCCATCGGCTCCAATGATCTGACCCAGCTCACACTTGGCCTTGACAGGGATTCAGCACTCGTTGCTCATTTGTACGACGAACGAAACGTCGCCGTTAAACGTATGTTGAAAATGTTGATACGCCAGGCAAAAGCATCGGCTGTGAAAGTTGGCATATGCGGACAGGGTCCGTCCGATCATCCGGACTTTGCACAGTTCCTGGTGGAAGAAGGAATCGATTCGATTTCTGTCACGCCTGATTCTGTGATCAAAACAATCAGGGCCATTCATGCCATTGAAAATAGAAAGGAAGCCGTGATGATGGAAGAAAATATTCTGGTATGATCATTAACCGCACCATCCTTACACTGGAGGAATTCAGAAAACAGGAACTCCGAATGCTTCCTCAGGCCACCGGAGAACTCAGTAATCTACTGCGCGATATAGCACTGGCGGCCAAACGCGTGCATGTCGAAGTAAACAGGGCCGGTCTGGCGGATATACTCGGGGATACAGGACAATTGAATGTGCAGGGGGAATCTGTGCAACGACTGGATGCATTTGCAAATGCGACATTCATGACTGTACTGCAACGCGGGGTTAGTTGCGCAGGACTGGCCTCTGAGGAACTGGATGATTTTATTTGTTTTGATGAAGAGATTTGCAATCAGTCCAAATACGTGGTCGTACTGGATCCGCTGGATGGCAGCAGCAATATTGACGTGAATATTTCGATCGGAACCATCTTTGGCGTTTACAGGCGTCTGACGGAAACGGAATCCGCCTGCGATCGTACAGATTTTTTGCAGAAAGGAAAAAACCTGGTGGCCGCCGGATATATTATTTACGGGCCATCCACAATGCTTGTTTACGCAACAAGAAGGGGAGTGAATGGATTTACATTGGATCCTTCCCTGGGAGAATTTACATTGAGCCATCCGGATATTAAGTGTCCCCGGGATGGAAATATTTATTCGGTCAATCACGGAAATTATTATGACTATGATGAAAAAGTAAAACAATTCATCGGATCATGTCAGTATGGAACAAATCATTCAGGCGTTGCATATACCCATCGTTATACCGGCAGCATGGTAGCCGATCTGCACAGGAATCTTTTGAAGGGCGGAATTTTTTTATATCCTGCAACAGCGCAATATCCGAAGGGTAAACTCAGACTGGTTTATGAATGTAATCCCTTTGCCTTTATCCTGGATATAGCCGGCGGGCAAGCCACAGATGCGAATCTGGACATATTGAATATTCCACCCGATACCCTTCATCAGCGTACGCCCTTTTTTGCCGGAAGCAGCGGGATGATGAGGTCATTTTCAAAAAATTCATTCTCCCGCAATGGCTCCTCCTCTTCCCCTGTTGTCAAAAGCCCTGCATCGTAAAGTTTTCCCGTTAGCTGGAACCGGATCTTTATATATCAAGCTTTTGATGTCAGGATCTTTGCCATCCATAGTATAACGGAGAGGCATACCCGGAAACTGTATACTGGCAACCCATTTACCCTCTGCCAAAATCAATCCCGGTTTCGGCACACGATAATGATAACCGCCCATATAGTAATCGAGCATCGGCAGGGCTCTTTTACCAACGACATTCAGAAAAGAGGACCAGGCTTCCGCATACAAAAGATTACTCCGGGCTGTATCCGCAGTGGTTGCCCATTCGGGATCTTTGGCCCAGGCTCTTTCAGCAAAACCGAGCAGATTCGGCAACAGCATGTATTCCAAGCGCTCCGGCGTCTTGATATTTTCTCCCCATACTGCGCTTTGCAGGCCTACGATATTGCTCTTGCCATAGTCTGTCAGCCGCTGTTTACCGATAAAAATATTTCTGTTCAGCGGAAGACCGTCCTTGTCAACATTTGAATTCTTAAAATAATCAAAAGGAATAAATGAAAACGGTTTATCAATATCCGTGAATGCACCCCAATAGTATCCCGGCTCTTCGAATGATTTATAGTGAGCCATATCGAAATAAAGATGGGTGACGCAGGTGAGCACTACCTTATATCCACCATTAGCGAGTTTGTAAGCAAGATCTTCATTTCCTCCACCCAGTGTATTATTCCACACATCGGTTTGCAAATGTTCCGGTTCGAAATCAGGGTTTGGCAGATATATGGATTTGCCATCAAGTATGGTTTTGCGCAACCCCATTTCTTCCCAACCGGAAAGATAAAGTCCTTTGGCTTTGACCATTTGGTTTACGCGGCCGTAGAAATAATACCAGAGATCACTGGTGCTTTTGATTTCAGAGTGACTTGCTTTGAATGCGAACCAGGCGGGAGATTTTTCCCATACATGATCGGGTACTTCAT
>Ga0206913_1011_pt2 | contig 63804 bp, 57 predicted proteins | sample Alteio_BWOrgHeat_72_FD_152942 | JGI IMG/M metagenome (GOLD analysis project Ga0206913, IMG submission 152942) | Enriched cells from forest soil in Barre Woods Harvard Forest LTER site, Petersham, Massachusetts, United States -... | ecosystem: Environmental > Terrestrial > Soil > Temperate forest >... | reverse complement strand
TTCCTATGATTGGATTTATTTATAAAGATATCCGGATCATGTTTTCTTATGACGTCACCACCTCCTCCCTCAAACAATACAATAACGGAAACGGCGCCTGGGAATTTTCGCTTATACGTAATGGTTATTATTCTGATAATAACGGGTCCAGGAATCAGTCTCTTTGTCCGAATTTTAAAAACTAATCATCCTTTATTCATATAAATTCTATGAAGAAATTTTTTGGCCTGCTGATGATCACCATGGGCATTCTGCAGTGTGCGGTGGCCCAGGATTCCGATGGAAAAGGATTTGATAAATCGAAACTATTTGTAGGTGGAAATCTGGGTCTGGCTTTTGGCACCTATACGATCGTTAATATTTCCCCGCTGGTGGGATATCATTTTACAAATGTTTTGGCAGCAGGTGTAGGAGTGAATTATTCTTATTATGGTTATGATGACGGATTTTATACTTCCAAACAATCCTATGTCGGTATGAGCATTTTTGGAAGGGTATATCCAATTCCACAACTATTTATACAGGTCCAGCCGGAATTGAATTATATGTGGGCGAGCCAGGTTCCCGATAACGGTCAGAATCTTCCGGAACTTAAAATCAATCAGTTTGTCCCTTCTCTTTTAATGGGCGGTGGTGCCGCTATTCCAACGGGTGCAAATGGTGCTATTACGATCAGCGTCATGTACGATGTGCTTCAGAATATCTGGTCGCCCTATTATCACCAGGCGGTTTATGGGTTTGGATACAACATTGGGTTCTAAATAAGCCGAACGCTTAACGCATAACGCTTAACGCGTATAAAGGAGTCCTGAAGGGTAAGAATGTGAAAGCTAAAAAGGAAATGATCCCGCACGTGTGGGATGGAAAAACACATCAGCATATTGTCATTACCACATTTCATTTTGAATTCCCATATTCACCACCCTTCCACGTTCACCACACTTTCAACAAGATCAGCTGATTTTTAATCAGCTGATCTTGTTGAAAAGCTCAATCGGTGTATGACAGAAATAAATCGACTCCAACAGGTCATCCTGCAGGAAACCTTCCTTCTTCATTTGGTTGATATGTTTCTGCAGATGATTATAAAATCCGTCTGAATTGAGAATATAAATTTTCTTGTGATGGATCTTGAGCTGGTTCCAGGTAAGGATTTCAAATAATTCATCCATGGTTCCAAAACCACCCGGCAGCACAATCACGGCGTCGCAATGATCATAGATCATTTTCTTACGGGTATGCATATCCGGAACAACCGCGAGCTCGGTAAGTCCCTTGTGCTGCACTTCCCATTCGATCAGTAATTCAGGAATGATGCCCATGATACGGCCTTCGTGCGCCAGTACCGAATCAGCCAATGTGCCCATCAGCCCTTTATGCCCACCCCCATAAACCAGTTTGACTTTTAGCATGGCCAGCAGTTTGCCAAGCTCTTTGACATGTTCAGTAAACAAAGGATTTTTTCCACTGTGGGAACCGCAAAAAACGGCTACGGATTCAATATTCATAGAATGTTGACGTTGAGAGAACTATTAAAATTGAAATTTTAATATTGCATTTCCTAATTTTCAATCACTAATTTCACATCCAGGCATGTCTCCCCTCTTACTGTTCTCCTTTGTGGTGGCTTATTTCGTTTTACTGCTTGTAGTGGCCTACCGCACTTCGAGGGGTTCCAATAATGAATCCTTTTTTATCGGTAACCGGAATTCCAACTGGATGCTGGTGGCTTTTGGAATGATCGGCACTTCTCTGTCTGGTGTAACGTTTGTCAGTGTCCCGGGTGCTGTTGCCCGCGACTCGTTTTCCTATTTTCAAATTACGCTGGGTTATTTTCTGGGCTATATCCTGATTGCCTATGTGCTGTTGCCGCTCTATTACCGACTTCACCTCACTTCCATCTACAATTATCTGAATGAGAGGCTGGGCATGAGTTCCTATAAAACGGGAGCTGCTTTTTTTATTCTGTCGAGGGTACTGGGGGCTACCGCAAGACTTTACCTGGTTGTAAACATTTTACAGGATGCTATCCTCTCAGGATTTCATGTTCCCTTTTGGCTCACCACCCTCATTATACTGCTGATGATCTTATTGTATACTTATGAAGGGGGCGTGAAAACCATTGTCTGGACGGATACCCTTCAAACGACCTGTATGCTCGGCGGTATGCTGATTTGCGTCATCTATATCTTACATCATCTCAACCTGAATCTCTCCGGTGCGTTCCAGGCGTTGCAGGTGAAAGGATATTCCAAAATTTTCTTCACGGACCCCGACAGCAAGATGTTCTTCCTGAAGCAAATCGTTGCGGGGATATTTATAACGGTAACCATGACAGGCATGGATCAGGAAATGATGCAGAAAAGTATTTCCGTAAAAACACTTAGGGACTCGCAAAAGAATATGGTGGTGCTGGGATTCATCATGCTGCTGGTGATTTTTCTTTTCTTGTTCCTCGGTGGACTTTTACACTTATTCGGAGCGGCAGAAAATATTCCCGTAACAGGCGATCATCTGTTTCCGGAACTGGCGCTGCACCATATGCCGCATATCGTTTCTGTTATTTTTATCATTGCCCTCATTTCTGCCCTGTTCCCCAGTTCTGACGGTGCGATAACTGCCCTGACTGCATCTTTTTGTATTGATATCCTCGGTATCAACCGTAATGAGCAACTGGATGAGGCCAGAAGAAAAAAAATCCGTCAGCGGGTGCACCTCGTCTTTATTTTCGTTTTTTTGATTTTTGTACTGATATATAAATGGATTTCCAGCGACAGCATGATTGGAATCATTCTTAAAGTGGCCACTTATACTTACGGACCTTTACTCGGTTTATTCTCCTTCTCGATCCTGACACGCCGCAGTCTGATAAATAAATGGGTGCCCCTGGTTTGTGTATTATCACCCATCTGTTGTTATTTCCTGGACAAATACCAGGAATATATTTTCGGAAACTTTCATATCGGTCTGGAGCTTTTATTGATCAATGGCATATTAACATTCATTGGATTATTCCTCATCAGTAAACCCAAACCTATCTAGTGTGGTGAACGTGGAAGGGTGAGAAATGTGGGAATTCAAAGTGGAGTGTACTAATGATAATGTAGAAGTGTGGGACAATACTTTCGCCCCGCTGGGTTTTGCTATTTATCGTCAAAAATCTCACACGACCACACTGTCATTAGTACACTCCACTTTGAATTCCCACATTCCCCACCTTCCACATTCACCACATTAGTACCGTGTTTATCCATGAATATGTAAATTTGTAAAAATGGACCTGATCAACCCAAAGGCGCAGATTTATGCCGAAAATCACTCCAGGCAGGAAGACAGCCTGCTGAATGAAATCGAAGCCCAAACGATGCGGGATCATCCGGAGGCACATATGCTGAGTGGTGCCTTGCAGGGGAAATTCCTGGAAATGATCAGCCGTTTACTAAATCCAATGTATATCCTTGAAATAGGTACATTCCTGGGTTACAGTGCTTTATGCCTGGAAAAAGGTCTGAAACCGGGTGGGGAACTGCATACCATCGAGATCGATGAGGAAGCAGCTGCAGCTGCCCGGGAAAACTTTAAGAAATCTAAAACAGCTAATAAAATAATTTTACACACCGGAAACGCGTTAGAGCTGCTCAATACACTTCATTACCCCTGGGATCTGATATTTATAGATGCCGATAAAACGGGATATGCAGATTATTATCAGGCCCTGGTTCCAAAACTTAAACCCGGCTGTCTGATCATGGCAGATAACGTTTTGTTTCACGGACAGGTACTGGAAAAGGAAGTAAAAGGAAAGAGTGCAAAAGCCATCCAGGCTTTTAATGAAATGATAAATTCAGACGACCGGGTGGAAAAAATAATGCTGACACTTCGGGATGGCGTTTATCTGATCCGCAAAAAATAAAATCGGCTGATGCGTTTAAAACTTCAGATACTGCTTATTATAATGTCCTTTTCCGGTTGGGTATCTGCGCAAACTCCTGAGCAGGTAAATGCCTATATCAATACATATAAATTTCTGGCGATCGCTGAAATGCAGCGATCCGGTGTCCCTGCCTCCATTATTCTGGCCCAGGGAATACATGAAACCAGCGCCGGTACCAGCGAACTGGTCATCGCCTCCAATAATCATTTCGGGATAAAATGCAAGGCGTCCTGGACGGGTCAGACTGTTTATCATGATGACGATGCGAAAGGAGAATGTTTTCGCAGTTATGCGATCGCTGCGGATTCATACAAAGACCATTCGGATTATTTAAAACAGACACCCCGCTATGCCTTACTTTTTAAATTAAATCCGGAAGATTACGAAGGATGGGCCTACGGTTTAAAAAAAGCGGGTTATGCTACGAACATTAAATATTCACAGATCCTGATAAAACTGATCGAAGATTATGATCTCGAAAAATACAGCCTGATTGCGATGGGTAAGCTTCCGGCAGAACAGCCTGTGGAAGGCAGTCTTGCCGGTGATATGATGCGCGCCTCCCTGCCGGGTTTCACAGATTCATCCATACAAAAGGCTGCTCCCGCCACTTTATATCCGGATGGCGCATTTTCCATCAACGCTGCAAAATGTATCTATGCGAAGGCAGGCGTTTCGCTATTGTACCTGTCAAACCAATATGAAATTCCCCTGGCTCACCTGCTTGAGTTTAATGATATGAAACAGGAAGACATCCTCAGTAATGATCAACTTATTTTTCTGCAGCGTAAGAGAAAAATCGGATTTACTGCTTTTCACATTGTTCAGCCCGGAGAATCCATATACTCCATATGTCAGTCAGAAGGAATACGTTATGAAAGTATTCTCGCGTTCAACCGGTTGAGACCGGGGGAAGAACCGGCGCCCGGTGAAAAGCTCTACCTGCAAATGATGGCTGGAAACAAACCAGCCCTGAAAAATTCAGCCAGCATAAAAACGACTATCCCCTCCTCCTAAAACATCATATGACCAGGATTCGAATACATGATAAAATTTTTACCCTTTATATTTCCAAAGAAGACATACAACAGAAAGTAGGCGAATTGGCTAATGCCCTGAATAGGGATTACGAGCATAAAAACCCCATTTTCATCGCCGTTCTGAATGGCGCTTTCATTTTTGCTGCTGATCTTTTTAAATCCCTTATAATCGATGCGGAGATTTCTTTTATAAAACTGGCTTCTTATAAAGGAATGAAATCATCCGGACAGGTGATAACTGCGATTGGACTGGATATCGAATTATATGACCGTCATGTAGTGATCCTGGAAGATATTGTGGATACCGGTAAGACCCTGAACGAATTTCTTCCGCAGTTAATGCATCAGCAGCCGGCCTCTCTTAAGATCGTTGCCCTCTTACATAAACCGGCGGCAACAGTATATCCACTGAAAGTAGATTATAAAGGATTCGAAATTCCTGATAAATTTGTAGTGGGCTATGGTTTGGACTATAACGGCCTTGGAAGGAATACAGCCTCAATTTATCAGCTATCTGAGTAAAGAACGTTATAGTTAACAGATTGCCCGTAACCAATATATTCTATTTGAAAACCGTGCTAACCATATGTATAGCCTTATGCACCTGCCTGCAGGGCCATGGACAATACTATCTCCGGGGCGAAATCAGGGATGAACAGAAAAATCCCGTCAGCAATGTAAAAATCCGGCTCCAGTCCAGCGAGTACTTATACTATTCCGGATCCATGGGCGGCTTTGGTATCACCATTCCACGGGCACTGGATACCATGACCATTGTCGCTGATGGATTTTACACCAATATAGTCGCCGTAAATGCAGATAAATATCAAACGATCACTCTTAAAGCACGTTTTGCTCCGCCACCAAAACCTTCAAACCGGTTATGGTCTTTAACCAGGAACCTGTCGTCAGAGATGAGAAACCGCTGGACCGTTGGTGCGGAGACCTATAGCTCACTACTCGAAAACCCATTCATACCGGCTGATGAATATCCGGAAACGGGCTTTGCCATCAATATCAATAAAGCTTCTTATAGTAATATCCGGCGCTTTATCAATCTGGATAATATCGTTCCTCCGGATGCCATTCGTCTGGAAGAAATGATGAACTACTTCAACATTCATTATACTGAGCCGGGTTACGACAGTGTTTTTAACTACCAGTCGATTATTTCTTCCTGCCCCTGGAATGCCGCGCACGAGTTACTGTTCTTAAATATTTGCGCAAAAAAAGCAAGGCTGGATAGTATCCCGCCGGCCAATCTTGTTTTCCTGATCGATGTATCCGGCTCGATGGACCTGCCGAACCGGTTGCCCCTGTTAAAATCCGCATTCAGCCTCATGATCAATAACCTTCGTCAGATGGATACAGTTTCCATTGTAGTCTATGGCGGTGTGAACGGAGTATGGCTTACGCCAACCAGCGGGGCGGAAAAAAAGAAAATTCTTGAGTCCATTGCGCAACTGGAAGCCGGCGGATCTACACCCGGGGAGGGCGGCATTCGCGCAGCTTACCAGCTGGCAAAAAGCACTTTTATCAAGGGCGGCACCAACCGTGTGATCCTCGCAACAGACGGAGATTTTAATGTGGGTCAGCAATCAGAGGAAGAGCTCAATCAACTCATCAATAGCTACCGTTCCTCTGAAATTTATCTCACGTGTTTGGGCGTTGGCATGGGAAATTATAAAGATTCAAAACTGGAAGTACTGGCCAACCAGGGCAAAGGAAATTTTGCCTACCTGGACAATGAGAAGGAAGCCGAAAAAGTTTTGATGCAGGAATTTGCACAAACTATTTACGCTGTTGCAAAAGATGCATATATCGATATCCGTTTTGATCCGGCTGTCGTTAAAAGCTATCGCCTGATCGGTTTTGATAACAAGGCAAGCGCATTGGAGGACACGTTGAATGTATTACAGGGAGGTGAAATCGGATCCGGACATTCGTTGATGGCCCTGATAGAAATAGATCCTGTGCAATTGGAAACAGTGAATACATTTCATACTGTTCCTTTTGCTAAAATGAGAATGCATTACCAGTTGCCCGTTGAAAATATCAACCATCTGGAGGAATTTGACGTGGCCTATCACTTTGTGCCCTTTGCGGATCTTCCGAATTACTACCGTTTTTCCGCCTCCGTTGCGTTGTTCGGAGGACTGCTGAAAAAATCCTCTTATACTGCAAAAACCAGTTGGGATGAACTTTCCCTGATAGCCAAAGCAAGCTATGAATCCAGTGACGTATCACAAACTGAATACATCCAGCTGATTGAAAAAGCAAGGAAAATTTATCATAAGGACAAGAAGAAGAAAAAAGTTGTTGAGGAACAATAACACTTAACGCTTAACGCGTAACGCGGAACGCGTAACGCTTTATGCTTAACGCGTAATGCGTAACGCTTATGCGAAGCTTAAAGCAATACATATTTACATTTTAAAATGTCCATGTTGCACTTAATGCGTTAAGCGTTACGCGTTAAGCGTTCAAACTTCGCCTGGCTGTTTTTTCTGAAAGCTGTAGATGAGATAAAAAAGCGCAGGCAAAATAAATAAGCTTCCAATCAGTAATGCCATGGCGAGGGACTCGATGGCCTTATCATCCCCATGATGTTCCAATAATGAAAGATATCGTTCTCCTGAAAATAAAATAATCTTTGGGTAATGAAATAATGTGGTTGCTACCAGCAGCATGGTAATCTGGAATCCGGCCAGCATACGAATAATTATTTTCTGCCCATGCCGTATCAGGATCCATTGCAAAATCAATGAAGCAATGGCGGCTGCGATAGCTGCTATACCCACGGGATTTCCAAACAACCATTTGGTCAGTGGCACATGATCATGGGCCGCAGCGAGAAAAACAAGCGCTCCCGAAATAACCGCTGCTATATTCATGGATCTGGCTTTAACAATATATCGCCTGCGTTCTTCAGGTGTTTCGGTTTCACCGATCAAAAAAATCGCTGCCAGATATCCACAAATGCATACTGTAAACAATCCAACCGAAATTGAAAAAAAATGCAGCCATGAAAAAATATAGGCATCAGCAAAACCCTTTGCATCCGGGTTGATAGTGCCTGAAACTGCGCTGGCCGCAATGATGCCAAGAAAAAATGGAGTTATAAAACTGGAATAACGGAATATTTTATTATAGACGGCCTGCATAAAATCTTCAACCGCATCATAGTGACGGAATGCAAAAGCAGTACCTCTTGCAATAATTCCCATGAGCATGATTAATAAAGGAATATGCAGATAGGTTGATACTGATGCGTAAATATCCGGAAAGCCGGTAAATAAAATAACGATCACGATGATCAGCCACATATGGTTAGCTTCCCAGATCGGTCCGATCGTACGTGACATTTTCACAGATGTTTTGATCTTATTATCGTCTGACGTAAACAGCTCGATAATGCCCGCACCAAAATCAGCTCCGCCCAGAAGCAGATAAAGTAAAATGGCTGTCCATAAATAAGCAATAACTATATAAACCATCCTTCGGGCTTAAAGCATAACGCGTGACGCGTAACGCAATACATTTTTATATCTTCAAATTTACGCGTTACGCGTTTCGCGTTACGCAATACATTTTTACATTTTCAAATTAATGCGTTACGCGTTACACAATACATTTCTACATTTTCAAATTAATGCGTTACGCGTTAAGCGTTAAGCGTTAAGCGTTTCGCTTAAATGTCATACTTGACAGGAACCTTAATGCGTTACGCGTTAAGCGTTAAGCGTTTCGCTTAAATGTCATACTTGACAGGAACCATTTTTATCTGTCTGTATAAAAGCAATGTGACCACGACGGCCAGTGAAATATAAATAAGTGTAAAAAGATAAAAAGTATATTGAATTCCCGGCATCGGGGTAACGGCGTCTCTCGTTCGCAAAATGCCGTGCAGGATCCAGGGCTGACGGCCCACTTCTGTAACGACCCATCCGGCTTCCACGGCCATAAAACCCAGCGGTGTGGATAGGGCGAATAACTTCAGAAGCCAAAGATTTTTTTCGAAGTTTCGCTTCTTCCATAAAACAAAAAAATATAAAATACTCACAGCGAACATACACATACCCAGCCCAACCATGATCTGAAATGCGATATGCGTAATAAGCACCGGTGGCCGGTCAGCTAACGCGAACTGATCGAGTCCCTTCACTTCAGTGTTTGTATTACCACTGATCATGAAGCTGAGCATGCCGGGTATTTCAAATCCATATTTTATCTGGCCTGTTTTTTCATCCGGAATGCCGCCGATCAACAAAGGAACATGGGTTCCTGTTTCAAAAACAGCTTCCATTGCAGCCAGTTTAGCCGGCTGACGATGTGCAACATCTTTGGCAGAGTGATCACCACTGATGGGTTGCAGGAGCGCGGCTACGCAGGCAAACAGCGCTGCAATTCGAAAAGATTTTGTATGGAATTCGATATTTTTTCTTTTTACCACCATCAGTGCATGCACCCCGGCAACAGCAAATCCTGTGGCCACAAAAGCCGCCAGACACATGTGCAGGGCCTGCGAAAACCATGCATCATTGAACATCGCTTTCACCGGATCGATATTGAAATATTTCCCATCCGCAAATTCAAAACCTGCCGGACTGTTCATCCAGGCATTCGCTGCAACTACCAGAATGCCGGAAATCAATCCACTGACTCCAACCACAACGCCGGTGAACCAATGAAACCATTTGTTGAATTTCCCCCAGCCATACAAATAAAATCCAAGGGCGATGGCTTCAATAAAAAAGGCAGTCCCTTCGAGTGAAAACGGTAATCCGAATATGGGTCCGGCATTTTTCATAAAAACGGGCCACAATAATCCGAGTTCAAAAGAAAGTACCGTACCTGAAACCGCGCCGGTTGCAAAAAAAATGGCTACTCCCTTGCTCCAGGCTTTTGTGATGTTGCGGAAAACGGTTTTCCCTGTTTTCAAATAATAATAGTGTGACACGGCCATAAAAAAAGGCATGACCATTCCGATACAGGAAAAGATAATATGAAATGCCAGCGACAGCGCCATTTGGGAGCGGGCCGCGATAAAATCATTCATTCCCTGCGAAGGTAAATACTTTTTAGTGTGGTGGATGTGGAAGGGTGGCTTCCACATTCACCACACTAATCTCCGGTTTATAAAGTAACTGCATGATACCCCAGGCGAGTAAATACGCACCGGCACAAATACCAAAAATAATATTGTATCCTGTGCCCAATGCACCCAATAATTTGAAATGATCAAGTATGATTCCAATCAGAAAAGGAAAAAGAATGCCACCCGCAGACCCGGCCATGCCACCGATTCCGATCACCGAGCTCAGAATTTTTTTGGGAAACATATCACCGGCCACTGTATAAATCGTCGCACTCCATGCCTGGTGAGCAGCAGCTGCCATACTGATCAGCCAGACAGCGGGCCAGATGCCATTCGTATATCTGACAAAAAAAATGGGGACCACACAACAGGCAAAAATGAACATGGAATATTTCCTCGCTTTATAAATCGGGATTCCTCTTCTGATCAGCCATCCGGATAAATATCCACCCAGTATACTTCCAAAACTCGCTACGATATAAACGGTGGAAACATGAATGGCCGAGCTCGTCAGATTCAAATGATAGGTGCTGTTAAAATAGGAAGGAATCCAGAAAAGATAAAACCACCAGACAGGATCCGTCAGGAATTTTCCAAATATAATGGCCCAGGTTTGTCTCAGGCGAAATAATCCCGACCATCCCGGCTTTTGAGATCGATCCTTTATATCTTCATCCTGATCGCTATGGATGTATTCGAATTCTTCCTTCGTAATTTTTTTTTGTCTGGAAGGAACCTCGTACAACCACCACCAGAAAATCAACCAGATAAACCCAAGCGAACCCGTCCAGACAAATGCTTCCTGCCATCCATAATTAGAAAAAATCAATGCAATCAGCGGCGGACCGATGATAGCTGCCACATTGGTTCCGCTGTTGAAAATTCCGGTAGCCAGCGCCCTGTCTTTTTTTGGAAACCATTCGGCCACCGCTTTGATAGCAGCGGGAAAATTGCCTGCCTCGCCAAGACCAAGGGCTGTTCTCGCGATGCCGAAACCGATGGTTCCTGTCGCCAGTGCATGAAACATCGCCGCTACGCTCCATATGATAATAGAAATGGCATATCCCAGACGGGTCCCGATTTTATCAATCAGGCGACCGAATAACATCAGGGCAATGGCATACGCAGTTGAAAATGCCATCACGATCCGGCTATAATCTTTTTCGGACCAGCTGAAATCCTTTGCCAGATTATCTTTCAGCAAACCAATCACCTGCCTGTCCAGGTAGTTGATTGTAGTTGCAAAAAAAAGCAGACTAACCACTACCCACCGGTATCTGCCCATGGGTTGCCGTATCGTAGATTTCATTTATGCTGGAGAGGACCTGATAGCGGCAATTCGTTTTAAAAGCGCACCGGTATCCATTTTTAAAAGATCGAAATTTTTCTGTTCTACAATTTCACTGGTGATCAAACTGCTGCCTATGCCCACCACAGAAACGCCTGCCTTGAACCAGGACTCCATGTTTTCACTATTGACACCACCCGTGGACATGTATAAAAGATCCGGGAAAACTTCCTTTACTGATTTCACAAACCCGGGACCGACGGCGTTTGCAGGAAATACCTTTACAAGTTGTAGGCCATCGTCCTGTGCCAGAAATAATTCAGTTGGTGTGATGCATCCGGGAATCCAAAGCATGTTTTCATTGCCGGCAAATTTTGACAACTCGCGGGTATAACCCGGGCTCACGAGGAAATCAGCCCCGTTCTGAATTCCTTTACTGGCGGTTTTTGGATCCATGACTGTTCCGAGTCCCAGTATCAGATCCGGAAATTGTTTATACGTTTCCTTTTTTATGCTTCTGAAATTTTTAAGAGCCTGTTTTCCGCGATTTGTATATTCTATCACGCGAATGCCCGATTCATATAATGCCTGAAGGATTTTTATGCTCGTGTCTTCATCCGGATGGAAATATAAAGGAAGGACCCCCTGCTGAATGATTGCCTGAATGATTTTATCTCTATTCATATTGCTTAATTCTTTTTTGTATCATATTCAGATCCTGGCTTGTGGCGTCTCCTTTTTCAAAAAATTTCCCAAAAGCTGCCGCAGTCGCAAATTGTATAATCTCCTTATCGGGGATCTGATTATACAATCCATAAATCAAACCGGCCATAAAGCAATCCCCCGTTCCCACTTTATCAAAAATATGTTCACTACGATAAACAGTTGAATCTGTCCAATGATGCGCCGAATACAGAGAGGCAAAATAGGATATCCCGTGCTCACCTTCTTCAAAACGAAAGGTGCAGGCGACCTGTTTGACACGCGCAAATCTCTTCATTATTTTGACAGAAGTCTGATGCGCATGCTGAAGATAAGCCGTTTTATTATTCATCTCAATCAAATGCGGATCCAACGGAATGCCCAGCAGATCATGCGCCGACCAGATATTGCCCATCACGACGTCACAATAAGGAAGCAGCTCCGCCATTAAATTGTGTGGGTTTCTATGACCCCATAATTTCGGGCGGTGATTCAGGTCGATGGAAATAATGATATTTCTTTTTGATGCTGCCTGCAAAGCTTCCAGACAAACGGCCGCAACAGATTCGTTTAAAGCCGGACTAATGGCGCTAAAATGAAACCAGGAAATATCATGCAGTACGTGATCCCAGTTTATCATTCCTTTTTTCAAATCTCCAAATGAAGAATGGGCACGATCATAGACCACGGCATTATTTTTCAAATCCGTTCCCTGTGCCAGATAATAGCTGCCGATCCGGTTACCGGAGTACAAAATGGTATCGGTGATTATATTTCTTTCCTTTAGTCCAGCCAGAATATCCCTTGATAAATAATTTTCCGGCAGGGCAGTGCAATAAGAAACAGGCATGTCCCATCTGGCCAGCGCAGTTGCCACATTCAATTCTGCTCCGCCCATATAAACAGGCAGGTCATGTGTTTTCAACCATTGGCCATCCGCAGCCGGTGAAAACCTCAGCAGGAATTCACCAAAACATAGAATTTTTCCCATGGCTTTTTATTTTAGACTTCTTACTTTTCATTCCAGTTAAAATAGTTCCGGGCATTAAAATAACAGATGTCCCTGATCAGCCTACCGGTCCATTCGATATCGCCCGGCAATTCTCCTTTTTCAATTTCTTCGCCAAATAATCCACATAGAATACGCCGGAAATATTCGTGCCTGGGAAAAGAGAGAAAACTGCGTGAATCGGTGATCATACCCACAAAGCGGCTGATCAGTCCCATATTTGAAAGTGCATTCAACTGTCTGGTCATGCCTTCTTTCTGATCCATGAACCACCAGGCTGAACCCCATTGCACTTTTCCGGCCATTGTCCCGTCATTAAAATTACCAATCATGGTGGCCATCACTTCATTGTCTGACGGGTTATTATTATATAATATGGTCTTTGCCAGCCGGTTATTTTTGTCGAGGGAATTCAAAAAAGAAGACAGTGCCCCGGCCTGTGAAAAATCACCGATGGAATCCCATCCGGTATCCGGGCCCAGCAAACCGAGCATGCGGCTGTTATTATTTCGCAAAGCACCGAGATGGTATTGCTGAACCCAGTTTTTCTCAAAATCCCATTCGGCAAATTGAAGGAGCAGTGCTGATTGAAATTTCCGGATTTCCAGATGCTCCGGAATCTTACCTGAAACCACTTTATCAAAAATACTCTTCAGTTCCGATTCCGACCATTCAACTTCATAAAACCGTTCCAGACCATGATCAGAAACGCGGCATCCCATAGAATGAAAAAAGTCGTGACGATTTTTTAATACATCCATAAACTGCAAAAAACTATCAATGGAAATATTAACCGATTTTCCCAATTTTCCGACATAATCCCTGAACCGGACGGGATCAGCAATCGCCATTGACTGATCCGGGCGGAATGAAGGCAGCACTTTAATCTGTAAATCGGATTTACCCATCGCCTGATGGTATTCCAGGGAATCCGAGGGATCATCCGTTGTACCAATCACTTCCACTTTCATCTTTTTCAGCAGTCCATGCACACAGAATTCAGGCGTTTGTAATTTCTGATTACAGGTTTCGTAAATTCCTTTGGCCGATCCTTCATTCAGTATTTTGTCAATTCCAAAATATCGTTGTAATTCGAGATGCGTCCAGTGATATAGTGGATTACGTAATGTAAAGGGTACCGTTTCGGCCCATTTCAAAAATTTCTCCCAATCAGATTTTGCCCCTGTTACAAAAGACTCATCAATGCCATTGATCCGCATGGCGCGCCATTTATAATGATCCCCCCGTAACCAGATCTCTGTTATATTTTGATATGAGTGATTTTCTGCAATTTCCTTCGGGGGAAGATGGCAATGATAATCGATGATCGGCAGGTCGGCCGCATAATCATGGTACAACTGCCTGCCGGTTTCCGTATTCAACAAAAAATCGGGAGAAAGAAACTTCTTCATTCCATATTAAATTTTATAACGAAACACCTCTTTTCCAGGGAATAAAATCGTCCTGGTTCAGAAGTACGGCTTTGGGCGTTATCTCTCCGCTGGCGGCCCGGATGCAATATGCTAATATTTCTTCGCCCATTTCCCTGATGGATTTTTCTCCTTCAATGATTGAACCGGTATCGATATCAATGATATCGGGCATACGCCGCGCGAGTGAAGTGTTTGTTGAAATTTTAATGGTGGGGCATACCGGATTTCCCGTTGGAGTACCCAACCCGGTAGTAAATAAAATCAATGTTGCACCGGACGCGGCTTGCCCCGTGGTTGCTTCCACGTCGTTGCCCGGTGTGCAAACCAGGCTGAGACCCGGTTTTACAGCCTGTTCTGTATAATCGAGCACATCTGCAACAGGCGCGTTGCCTCCCTTCTTCGCCGCACCAGCCGATTTCATGGCATCGGTAATCAAACCATCCCTGATATTTCCCGGTGAAGGATTCATGTGAAAGCCGGAGCCGGAACGGATGGCCGAAGCTTCATAATCTCTCATCAGGCGAATGAATTTTCTGGCCACTGTTTCATTCACGGAACGATCTACCAGTTCCTGTTCCACCCCGCAGAGCTCGGGAAATTCTGCGAGTAATACTTTTCCTCCGAGTGCTACAAGCAGGTCGGCACAATACCCTACAGCCGGGTTAGCGGTAATGCCGCTGAATCCGTCGCTGCCGCCACATTTTACGCCAATGCATAATTTATCAAGTGATGCGGGTTTTCTCTGAAGTTCATTGATCTGAACAAGGCCTTCAAATGTTTTCCGGATCGCTTCCCGAATCATCTGTTCCTCACTTTGTGATTGCTGTTGTTCAAATACATATATGGGTTTATCGAATCCCGGGCTTGACTTTTTTATATCTTCCAGCAATTCCGGTGATTGCAAATGCTGACAACCCAGGCTCAGGATGGTAATACCCCCTACATTGGGATGATTCGCATAGGCGGCCAATAATTTCCCGAGTACAGCCGAATCCTGGCGGATGCCACCACAGCCCCCATTATGTGTAAGAAAGCGAATACCATCCACATTTTTAAAGACCCTGGACCTGTTATCCATCGCTGCGAAAGAAGGGATGTCACTATCAGAAATCTTTCTTCCCTGTTGCCGGGCCAGGATGAGTTCCCTCGTAAATGATTTATATTTTTCCGTTACAGAATAACCCAATTCATCCTGCAACACTTCGCGAATGACGTCAAGATTCCTGTTTTCACAAAATACCGTTGGAATAAATAACCAATAGTTTGCCGTGCCTACCCTTCCGTCGTGGCGGTGATAACCATTAAAATCCAGGTCCCTGAATTTTGAAATATCGGGCGGGGACCATTTATAACTGGCATTCCGGTAATCGTAAGCACCTGAGGCATGTTTCAGATTTTCGGTTGACACACGGCTTCCGGCTGAAACTGCCATTTCCGTTTTTCCAACAAGCACACCATACATAATTACTTCCGTACCTGCCGCGGCATCCTGTATATAAAATTTATGTTTGGCCGGTATATTTTCCTTTAACGTATAATGATGGTCGTTATATTCAACGGTTTCACCCGCCTGCAGATTTTTCAAAGCAACCAGGATGGAATCTGCCGGGTGAATTTGTAAGATGCTATTCTTCATTGTTAGATTTCTACTAAGACGTCACCAAATTTACGAAAGCGAACGCATGATTTTTAAAAACTATCTTTGTATAAGCAGCGTAATTCAAATTCACCGCTGATTTATCTTATCATGCCTCCCCTATTATAAGATCCTGACCACCATTAGTGGATTGGGAATAACCGTAAGGTGAATATAGGAATGACGCTATCTGTTTTTCGACGTACTTCTTTGTCAATCGAGGTAAGCTCACGGAAGATAAATGTATAAATATCAACTATGAAATATGCGAAACATAAAAATTGCCACTGCTCAGTTTGAAAATAAATCCGGCGATAAAGAATATAATTTGAGTGTCATCGACCGGCTCTCTAAAAAGGCCGCTGAGGCAGGCGCCGACGCGATCGCCTTTCATGAATGCTCCATAACCGGATACAGTTTTGCCAGAAAATTGTCCCGCGGACAAATGTTTGACCTTTGCGAATTCATTCCGGATGGTGAGAGTATTCAACGATTGCAATCCATTGCAGAGAAAAACAAAATCATAGTCCTTGCGGGTCTCTTTGAAAAAGACGAGCTCGGTGATATTTATAAAGCGTATGTATGTGTTGATAAGACCGGTATGCTGGCCAAACACCGCAAATTGCACCCCTTCGTAAACAAACATATTCTTCCGGGAAATGAATATACTGTCTTCGATCTGAGAGGATGGAAAGCCGGAATTCTGATCTGCTACGATAATAATATCATCGAAAATGTGCGGGCGACAAAGTTGTTAGGTGCGGACATTATATTCATGCCCCATGTCACTATGTGCACACCATCTACCAGGCCCGGAGCAGGATTTGTTGATCCTGCGTTATGGAAAAACCGGGAGACAGATCCGACGTCTTTGCGAATGGAATTTGACGGCCTTAAAGGCAGAGCCTGGCTGATGAAATGGCTGCCGGCCCGCGCGTATGACAATGCTTTATACGCCATATTTTCAAATCCGATCGGCATGGACGACGATCAGCTAAAAAATGGCTGTTCCATAATTTTGGATCCTTATGGGGATATTCTGGCGGAATGCAGGAGTTTTTCAGATGAATTTGTGATGGCAACCTTAAATGAAGAAAAGCTAAAACTCGCAGGTGGATACCGCTATATGAAGGCCCGGAGACCGGAACTCTACAAGGATATCATTGGAAAAGCACATCACGCAGAACAAAGAGTTTCCTGGCTTGAGCAAGCGTGAGCAGGCGTGAGGCAGGAGGCAGGAGGCATGAGGCTCCGACAGCAAGCCTCCAGCTTCCTGCTTCCAGCTTCCTGCATCCAGCTTCCTGCTTCCCGCTTCCTGCCCCCCGCTTCCTGCCTCCCGCTTAAAACAGGCTTCCGAATTTTTACACCCAGCTTCTTATATTGACCCCGAACCCTTACTTTTGCAACCCGGTAACCGAAGTTCGGGGCGTAGCGTAGCCCGGTCATCGCGCCTGGTTTGGGACCAGGAGGTCGCAAGTTCGAATCTTGCCGCCCCGACTAACAGAAATACAAATCCTCTTCACTTTCAACGGGGAGGATTTGTTGTTGTAGAGCGATGCGTTCCGAGCCTGTCCGGCTAAGCAAAGCGAAAAAATGAAAAAAACCTGATATCCGCCGTGCAGGGTTGCTCCATCCCTGAACCCAATTCCAAAAGTCTCCAAACCAGTCTTAAACCAGGTCAACCCCGTATCCGGGCCTATATTCACTATTAAATTAAAAGGATATAACAGGGACATAACAAGGGTATAATAAGGGTATAACAGCTAAATTCCTATGTTATATACTTCTTATTTACTATTTATCTCTTTTTATTCCACTTATTATATAAGGCAGGAGCATTAACCTGATAGCGTCCTGACAACTTAAAAACAGCGGCATGGCAAAACTATCCCAGGAAGAAATTGCCAATTTGGAATATCAATTGAATATCGCCACAAGGAGTCAGGGAAAATGCGAGATGGTTTTGAAGAACTTCCCAGGCAAATCAGCACAGAGCTTTACCGGTTTCATTGCGGCAGATGGAAAAGATGCAGGCAACAGCCTCTATACCGGGCTGGTAAATATTTAGAAAATATCGTTTACCGTTAATAAAAGAATACCGCCTGATCAATGGGTCAGATACGCACACGGCACATTTGCCGGATTATAGTCAATACCATAAGCCTTTTTAGTCAGAAGTGAAACGACGGAAGCAATCGTAGTTTCTTTACGATGCATCTGTGGCAACAAACCCATCATGGCATAACTGATCGGATTTACAGAAGGTATCCAGGTCTCCCATTCATAACCCTTACCCCAAATCAGTCCCTTTACCGTAATGGTCAGATCAGCAGAATACTCCAGGAGGAGATTCAGCATGTCCATGGAATTATTACCGTTTTGATTGACAGTATGAAATATCGGTGTATGTCCGCCAAAACCATATTCATCCAATCCGGCTTTTGCATCCACATCGGCTCCCAGTCTGATGAGTAATCTTCCACAATTAACCGCATTATACTCAGCACAAAAATGAAGCAGGGACGCACCCAGTAATGGGGTATAAGCATTTTTAAATAGTGAAAACGTTTCAACTGCATCAGTCGCCGATGCGGTGATCATCTCCTTTAATTTTTTCGCATCATCCAATAATACAGCCAGCAGGGATTGATTTTCAAAAACAAGCCCGGCTTGTACAAAGGCCTTTACGCATTCTTTGAACCTGGGCGTCCGCGTATACATTTCAATCATGACGGTAAATAAGGGAACGCCATCGTGCGATTCATTCGGGTTGCCACCCTCCCTAAAATAATTTTGAATTCCTTCTACAGAATGCACTTCAATCGAATATAACATCTGTTTATAATCTGGCATAACTGAATGATATCCGGAGTTCTTGATATAAATCTATTAACATTTTTACGATCAGGAAGTAAAAAACCTCTCTGCCCTGCCACAGCGGATAATGCTGCTTTAGTCCGTTTACCGACGACAAACTGCATTTTTCCTCCTAAATACCGTGCCGTCCATATTTCAGGGCCGTATTTTCTTTCAGGCAGAAGATTCGTCTATCTTTAACTGAGAAATATTCATATGAAATCGTATGACTTCATATTCTCAAACCGTGCATTTCACCGCCTTTCCAGATATATCATTTTCTGGTCCACTTTTTTAATTTATTTTTTTTACGTTAATCTTCTTCCCGGAAGTACACAGGATCTGTTCCATGAAAAAACCTATCTGAATTCACTTCAATTAATGATCTATTTCCCGGTAAATGTCCTGGCCGTGTACATAGCACTCCGTATTTTATTACCTCGTTACATTTATAGCGGGAAGTATCTTTCTTTTTTTCTCGTACTAAGTGTGCTGACGATCTTCTATTTTTCGCTGGCCTTTGGGATTACCATTCTCTTTGCCCGTTTAACCAGTCATGTTCCCTATCAGTCGCTGCCGGTAAGCTTCAGATGGTTCCTGCCAGTCCGGTACGGCGTCGGTTTTCCGCTGACTTCAACTGTCATCGTCTGTATCATTAAATTATTCAAAGACTTCCACCTGGAACAAAAAGCAAATGACCTATTGTTAAGGGAGAAGATTAATACGGAGCTTCAGTTACTCAAAACGAGGTTCCAGCCACGGTTCTTATATGATGCATTGCAGCACATTTTATTTCTTATTCGTAATCAATCAGCCGAATCTCCATCCACGCTCATGAAATTGTCAGAATTATTGAGTTATGTTTTGTACGAAAGCGAAAAAGAAAGAGTTCCACTGGAGAAAGAGCTTGAAATTGTAAAATCTTTTCTGATACTGAAGAAAACTTTTTACCCGAATGCACTAAAAGTTCAGTATCATCAGCAAACAGAATCCAACGATTTATTTATTCCTCCCCTTTTGCTTCTGTCCCTGATGGAAAATTGTCTTGACACGCTTGAGCAAAATGAAAATCAAATCATTCTTCTGAAACTGAACATCAAAACGGTCGATCAGGAATTGCATTTTCAACTAGAGTGCGTAAGAAACATGGATGCCGGTTTGGAGAAAGATGTTTTTGATACGAAACTGATGAGTTCAATCAAAAGGATAGAATTATTATACGAAGGAAAGAGCAACCTGGATCTTTTTTCTGAAAATGGAACGACTTATCTCATGATGATTTTAAAACTGCATGGATACGCTTCTATTATAAAAAAACCAAGCGAAATGCCTGTATTCATATGACGATGCATGATTTCATATTTTCCAGTGAGCGTAACGCAAGATGGAGCCGGCACTCCATCTTCTGGCTTTGCTGGTTTTTATATTTATCGTGCACGCAATTGAGAAATCAGAGTCCGGATGAAATCGGCATGAACCATTTTATTATTTATCAATTGTGTGTTTCAGCAAACCGGGTCTTATTACAGATACTTTTTTGTTACCCGTTTATTTACCTGATCATGCCTGCCTTCTTTCAAAAAAGAAAGTTTAAAAAGTTTGCCTTTGTAACGGGTATATTTATTGTTGCCTTTTATTGTATAACGTACTATGATTACCTGTACATCTGGTCCGATCGTAGTTCGCCGATTTTTTTAGATCTCCCGAACGTCAAGCCATTGAACTTATTCCAAACTCAGTACTTCTCTATATACAGCAATCTTCATTGCACCGGTACTCTTGTTTCGTTGAGTCTGATCCTGGCGGTCAAATATTACAAGAGCTGGTTCAAAAAAGAACGTGAAAATGAAATTCTGATTTACCAAAACTCCCAGGCCGAATTGCAGCTTTTAAAAGCGCAGGTACATCCTCATTTTCTTTTTAACACGCTCAATAATATTTATTCCCTGATGCTCGATGACTCACCCAAGGCAATCACAGTTTTGAATGAATTATCAGGGATGGTTTTATATATGACGAATGAGGGAAACAGGTCCATCGTTCCCCTGAGCAATGAAATTAAAATGCTATTGGATTATATCGGGCTTGAAAAAATAAGGTATGGAGACAGGTTGGAAATGACCGTCAACATACATCATAATCCGGAAAGCGATCTGTTCATCGCTCCTCTGCTGATGATACCATTTGTTGAAAATAGTTTTAAACATGGAGCCAGCAAGACCCTGGACAAGGCCAGGATCCATTTGTATATTTCCACGGAGAATGAATGGCTGGATTTTAAACTGACAAATAATATCTATCCTTTCCTGGAGTCCGATGCAGGACGCGTAAAAATCGGTTTGAAGAATGTCAGGAAAAGATTACAAATTCTTTATCCTGAAAAGCACCTGCTCCAATTTCATTCGATCAATGAAATATTTACAGTCTCGATGAAAATATTTCTGGGAAAACAAAAACCAGAACAGAAGGAAAATTCCATTTTAACCAATAAAAATATCCCCGTGTATGCTTAACAAAAAAATAGTCTGTCTTGCTGTAGACGACGAACCCCTGGCATTATCGATATTAAAAAAATATATCGGTTCGGTGGAAAACCTGGAACTCGTGGGTAGTTGCGAAAATGCCGTCCAGGCATTGCAACTCCTCCAGAAATTCCCTGTGGATCTCATTTTCCTGGATATCCAGATGCCGCAGATCATGGGAACTGATTTTATACGCACTTTGAAAAAAGCTCCAAAAATCATTTTTACCACCGCTTTTAGAAAATATGCCATCGAGGGATTTGAACTGGATGCGGTCGACTATTTATTAAAACCCATTTCCTTTGAACGATTTTTAAAAGCGGTAAATAAGGTTCTTCAAACAAATTTCAATGCCCCGGAATCGGTCAATCATTTAAATGATCCGATATCAGAATCTTCGCCATCCTGTTTATATTTCAGGGTCGACCGTAAAATGGTAAAAGTCCTTTTAAATGACATTCTTTATATCGAAGGGTTCAGTGATTATATAAAGATCATTACAAACACAAAGACAATTATTACCAAACACCTGATTTCTTCCCTGGAGGAAACATTGCCCAAAGACGGTTTTATTCGTATTCACCGATCATTCATCGTTTCCATTCATAAGATTGAATCTTATAACGCGGATATTATTTATATAAGAAATAAGAGTTTACCGATCGGCCGTTTATTCAAACAAAACGTAAACAAGCTGCTCCAGAGTAATTCGTATGTTACTTCCAACGGACATAAAGAAATTAAAAACAATAAATCCATCTGAGCCCTTCAGCATAGAATCTGAACCTGTCAGTCAAGTCATTTCTGTAACACAAGGATAGGATGCCTTACGATCGCACGATCCATGTATCGGATCCGGACAGTAGCAATTGATATTTGATTCATATATAATTGAATATCATTTCAATATATGAACGGCACCCGTCTTGATGGATTTGGGCTATGATAAAGAATTTTGTCAAAATTGCGGTCCGGAATCTCAAAAAAAATAAAGCCTTTTCTTTTATCAACATCTTCGGTCTGGCGATCGGATTAACCAGTTTTATGCTGATCGCTTCTTTTGTTTACAATGAACTGAACTACGATAAATACCCGGCTGATGCAAAAAATATTTATAGGATAAAACTATCAACCATTGGAAATGGTGATGTGGCTGTATATCCAAATGTAGATCTAGGCGTTGGACCTGGTATCAAAAAGGCCTTCCCGGAAGTAAAATCTTTTACCAGGCTCACGCCAAGCGGACCGGCTTTTCTTAAATATGACGAAAGACAATTTAAGGAAGAACATCTGGCCTATGCAGATTCTAATTTTCTGCAGGTATTTTCTATTCCCCTTATTGAAGGCGACATCTCAATGGCATTAATAGATCCGAACAGTATCGTTGTTTCAAAATCTTTTGCGAATAAATATTTTGGAAAAGGACAGGCTCTGGGTAAATCGTTGTTGGTCGGGAAAAATAATGTGTTTAAAATAACGGGTGTTTTGGATAAAATTCCTGATAACTCTCATTTTCATTTTGATGCATTTCTCAGTCTTTCTTCATTTCATCCTTCCCATTTAACCTGGAGTAATATCGGCTACTTTACCTATATACAACTGAACGATCATGCGGATCCCGAAAAACTGGAAGCAAAATTTCCGCAGTTGGTAGCCAAATATGTAGTTCCGGAAATTCAACATGATATGGGTGTCAGCCTGGTTGAAGCGCAAAAATCCGTCGGCAGTTTCCTTTTTTCGCTCGAACCACTGGGTGATATACACCTGCATTCCAATACCAAATATGAATTGGAACCCAACGGCGATATCCACTATGTGTATATTTTTGCGGCCCTGGCCATATTCATTTTACTGCTGGCCTGTATAAATTTCACAAATCTCTCCACCGCCAGCGCAGCGAAAAGAGCCAGGGAAGTGGGCATCCGTAAAGTCATAGGCTCGCTGAAAAAACAATTGATCTTTCAATTCCTGACCGAGTCCGTTCTACTCACATTTCTTTCTATGATTTGTGCCTATATTTTAGTTTTCATGCTATTGCCTTATTTCAATCATGTCTCGGGTAAAAACATTTCATTTTCATTTTTTTTCGATTTTAATTCTGTTTCGGTCATCCTGTTACTCAGCATTTTGGTTGGTATACTGGCAGGTATCTATCCTTCATTTTTTCTTTCTTCCTTCAATACAATTAAAGTGTTAAAAGGATCGTCTTCACACGGAACCGGAAAAAATATTTTGCGTAACGGATTGGTGATATTTCAATTTTTCGTTTCTATCACATTAATTATAGCAACGATCATTGTTTATCAGCAACTGCATTATATGCAGAACAAAAAGCTTGGCTATGATAAGGAACGGGTCCTGTACTTACCAGATGCTTATCTGTTAGGAAGTACTCAGGACGCTTTCAAAGAGGATTTGATACGGGATACCCGGGTCGTGTCTGCAAGCATCGCAAGATCTGTTCCCGGTTCAGTTAATATGGACGGAACTGAAATATTTCCTAAAAATGAAAATGGTAACGGAGTCGAAATTCACTCAAATATTTATCATATCGATTATGATTTTCTGCAAACACTGAATATACCGATTGCACAGGGAAGGGATTTTTCGAAAGAATTTGCAACAGATTCTTCTGCTGTTCTGATTAATGAAGCGGCCGTTCGACAATTGGGATGGTCCGGATTAAATCCCCTGGGCCGGTCTATCGTCCGTTCGGGACAACAGGAATATAAAGTGGTGGGTGTGGTAGCTGATTTTCATTATGCTTCGCTAAAACAAAAAATCGCCCCGCTGATGATGTTGCTTGGCAAAAATTATGGTGGCCTGATCATCAAATTAAAACCAGGAGATGTAAAATCGTATATCGATGATTTAAAAAAGAAATGGAATTCCTATCATCCGGACGGCACTTTTACCTATCAATTCCTCGATGAAAATTTCGCCTCTTTGTATGCCGCGGAACAGAGTACAGGCCAAATATTTACTTCGTTTACGATCATCGCCATTTTAATTGCCAGCCTGGGATTATTCGGCCTGGCCGCATTCGTTACCGAACAAAGAACAAAGGAAATTGGTATACGAAAGGTATTGGGGGCTTCTATAAGACAGTTGATCGTACTGGTGACAAAAGATTTCCTTTACCTGGTTGGTGCGGCTTTTATTTTATCAATTCCCTTCACCTGGTGGGCAATGAACAGCTGGTTGCAGGATTTTGCCTATCGTATAAAAATAAATATATGGGTCTTCCCGCTTTCGGGACTTACGGCTGTTTTTATCGCACTCCTTACAATCAGTTTCCGGGCAATCAAAGCGTCTGTTGCAAACCCGGTTGCAAGTCTGAAGACAGAATAACTCCCTTTAAGCTTAACGCGTAACGCGTAACGCTTAACGATGCTTTAAACCTTAAACCTTGGCCTTAGCCTTAAGCCTTAGCCTTAAACATTAGGCTTTTTCGTGAGAGGATAGAAATTTCCGGTGGTATGATGCTTTAATTATCTTTGCATTTCGAAATACAAATAATTTACAGATGCTGGATGTCAATACTGCCGCGCCGGATTTTCGGTTAAATGCGACGCCCGATCAAAAATTTTCGCTTAGTGAGTTGAAAGGTAAAAATGTAATTCTCACGTTTTATCCGGCTGACTGGAGTCCGGTTTGCGGGGACCAGATGTCATTATACAACGAGATGCTCCATTATTTCAATAAGTACAATGCGGATATACTGGGTATTTCAGTGGATGGAAAATGGTGTCATGCGGCTTTCCGTGAAGCGAGAAAATTACATTTTACATTACTTGCCGATTTCGAACCCAAGGGTGCTGTTTCAAAACTCTATGGTGTTTATGACGAAAAAAAGGGCCAAAGTGAAAGGGCGCTTTTTGTGTTGGATGCTGAAGGAATCATTCGCTGGAATTATCTTTCACCCGTAGGTATCAATCCGGGTGCCGATGGCATTTTAGACGCTCTTGAAATGATCAGTTCAAAAAAATAATTATTATGGCAAAATTAAAACCTCCTGTCAGTGAACAGGATCATATGAAAGGAGACCCTCGCGCTCATGTGATATTAGTTGAATACGGCGATTTTCAATGTCCGCATTGTGGTGCCGCTTATCCGATTGTCAAACAGATCGTAAAAGATTACAAAGAAAAGATGGCTTTTGTATTCCGGCATTTTCCGCTGGCAGAAGCTCATCCCTTTGCGCAGGCAGCGGCCGTGGCTTCAGAAGCGGCTGCCAACCAGGGTAAATTCTGGCAAATGCATGCCCTGATTTTTGAGAACCAGCATTTGTTGGGATTGGAAATGTTACTTCAGCTGGCCGAGTCGCTGAAGTTGGATATGAAAACCTTCGAACACGATTTCAGGGATCCAAAGATGTTCAAGAAAGTGGAAGATCAATTTGAAAGCGGGATCATGAGCGGCGTGAATGGAACTCCTTCTTTCTATATTAACGGCATTAAATATGATGACTCATACGATTATGATTCATTAACCCAGGCGATCGACAAGGCAATTTCGAAGAACGCTGCTTCAAAAACTAAAGCCTGAGGCGGGAGGCAGGAGGCGGGAGGCGGGAGGCAGGAGGCAGGAGGCAGGAGGCGGGAGGCAGGAGGCAGGAGGCTTGAAGCTTGAGGCTTTAAGCGTAAGGCGTTAGGCGTTGGGTGTAAATTATTCCGCCTTCAGACTCCTAACGGGATTTGACAACGCAACCTTCAGGCATTGCAATGTAATCAGTATAAAAGCAATGAATGTGATAAAAATCCCGGCCATAAAATACATGCTCATTGGCTGGTTCACCCGGTAAGCATATTGTTGTAACCACCTGTTACAAAAATAAAAAGTCAACGGCCAGGCAATCAGATTGGAAATCAGCAGCAGTGCGGCATATTGTTTTATAAATAGTGTAATGATATGATGAATCTCTGCACCCAGTACTTTTCTGACAGCAATTTCCTTTGTCCGCCTGGTGAGCGCGAGGGCCAACACCCCAAATATGCCAAATAGTATAATTAATATCATCAGTCCGGTTGCTATACCCGATGCTTTTTTCAGTTGAAGTTCTGATCGATACATGGATTGAAGTTTCTCATCCATAAATGTAAATTCAAAGGGAGCGGTCGGTGATATTTCCTTCCACCGGGTCCTTACACGCTCGATAGAATTAGCCAGATCACCAGGTCCCAATTTTACCGTTATGAACCTGAAGGCTCTGCTGGCTTTTACCTGGAAAAAGACCAATGGTTCTATGGGTTCCTGCATGCTCGTCAGATGAAAATCTTTTACCACGCCGGCTACAACAACGTCCGGGCCCCCGGCGGTAAACCGGATCTTTTTTCCGATCGCCGTCTTCCAGCCAAAACTTTTCATTGCCGACTCATTGATAACCGTTTCGTCAGCCACAAAAGCGCCTGTTTGGTTGCTAAAAAATTTTCCTTCTTTTAATTGCATGCCATAGGTAGACGCGTATTTCTCGTCGACTGTGATGGCTTCAACACTCAGAGGATCATTATCCTTTCTGCCTTCCGGATTTACAGCTAACCGGTTGGGAGGCGTTCTTTCAGGAATATCGAATGAAACAGAGGCGTCTTTTATTACGCTTTCACTAAGCAGGCCATTCCGAACGGATTCCATCTTCGCTACCCCTGCGGAGTCCCATTGTTTTGGAAAAGCCACGATAACCATCAGTCTGTCCTTGTTATACCCGAGGTCATTGTTAAAAAAATAGTTAACCTGCCTTGACAATATCATAGAAAAAATAAAAACCCCGATCGCGATGGTAAATTGTGCTGTCAGAAGTGATTTCCGCATCCACATGCCGCGCTCAATGCCTTCCAGTTTCCCTTTCACAGAGCTGACCATCTCCGATCCGCTCAATATAAAAGCCGGATATGCACCCGCCAGGCTTCCGACAATCAGAACAACCAGCGCGATCGCTGTCCATTCCGCGAAGTGAAAACCATTCAACGGCGAAAGTGTGGTATTCAATATGTCATTAAAAAGCGGACGGAAGATGGAATAAAATAACAATGACAGGAGAGCAGCAAACAGGGTTAACATGATGGATTCAACAATGTACTGAAAGATCAATTCTTTCCTGCGACCGCCAAACACTTTCCTCAACCCGATTTCTTTGATACGGTAAGAAGATGTGCCGATCATGATATTCACAAAGTTGATGACCGCCAGAAATAATATACCCAGCGCCACCCATGTTAAAATAGAGAGCGTTTTGGAGACAGTACCACCGTTCGAATTCAGATAATAAGTATCCAGCGGTTCAAGGTGAATCGACATATTCTTACTGATATTCTCCGGTGCATTTTGCGTCAATAATTTTTTTATCGGCGCATCCAGTTGCCGGGACTGAATACCTGGTTGTAATTTTACAAAACTCACCGTATAGAAATCATTCCATGAATCTTCGCCGGTACCCGACGGATAATACTGATTGCCTTCGAAAGGGATATACATGGCATAACCATAGTGTGCATCTGCATAGGCATTGCTGATCGTATTATATGGAAGGGCCTTTAGTACAGCGGAGACCTTATAATCAGTCGTTCTGCCCGACAAATTGGTAAAAGTGATGACTTTATTAATGACGTTTTTTTCACCGAACAATTTCATGGCAAAAGGCTCCGTGATCACGGCAGAATGAATATCTGCAAATGCCTTATTCGGATTTCCGTACAGGAGCGGAAGGCCATACATCGAGACCAGGTTGGTATCTCCGATGGAGACGTCTTCCCTGAAATGTTTATCAGCAGCAGATACGACATTTACTACCGGATTGAACCGGTAACAATCCGAAACAAGGTTAGAATAATTTCGTTTCAATGCCTTGACCAATGCACCGACCGTCGTCATGTCGGGACCTGTGTTCTTCGATTTCCATTCGCTTTTCAGGAAATATTGCTGATGTACATCTTTATAGATTGAATTGACCAGGGTTTCGTGAACTATATACTGTCCGATCAGCATGCAAAAACTAATACCTATTGCCAGGCAAAATACGTTGAGCGCAGAAAACATTTTATGCCTTGTAAATTGCCTGAAGGCTATCAGCAAATAATTTTTTAGCATGTGCGATGGATTGATCCGTGAAGCTCTACGCTTTCCAGCCAATAAAATGCCATGAATTATATCTCTATAAATCAATTATTTAAAAATGAATCAGGAAAATACTGTTCGTTTCTGATGCAGCGACTGTTCACTTAAGCCTAACGCCTAATGCGTAACGCTTAACGCTATGTGATATAGTTTGGCGTTACGCTATGTGATATAGTTTGGCTTTAGGCTTTTAGGCTTTGGGCTTTAGGCTTTGGGCTTTTGTGTCTTTCATTGCCTGGCAAAATTCCAAATAATCTTTCTTAACGATCTGGCTATATATCCTGGCAAAATCAAGGACTGAATCCTGCCATTGTTTATTTCCGCCAAAAGCACTTAGCTCATCTACTACAGAAGCTCCTTTCCAGCCCGAACTTCTTATTTGTGCGGAGGCCGTTAATAGACCCATGTCGTGGATAACCTGGTATAAGTCCCGGTAAGCGTCCCTGACCAGTTTAAAATTAAAACTGTCCTTAGTTGGTTGCATTTCCTGGATCATATAGGACTCGTTTCTGAAATCGCTGAAACTCAGTAAAGCCGGTGGTATATTTTGCATCCGCTGCTGAATATTCACCACACGTTCTGACTCTGATACCCATTGCGGTTGCTGCATCTTAATATATTTCTTGGGGGCCGGCTCAACTGATTGTTTCATCTCCATCAACATGTGTTTACTTTCCCGGTTTTTGCTTTGTAACAGAAAGAGATATCTTTTCAAACCCAGACTACCGGTACCGGCCATGCGAAAAGCGACATCCTGAACATCAAAATTATAAGGCGTATAACTGTTATTTTGTAACCAATCGTTCAGGTAAGTAATTAATTCCTTTTTTAATCCGGCATCTAAAGCGAAATGACGGGGATGTGCGAGCAAAATGGCTATGCTGTCTTTTTTTCTGACTGTTCTTTTCCTGAGTATCTGTTTGTCTTTTCGTTTACTAACAACAGAAAGAAATTTGTATACAATGCCTTTGGCAGTTTGTGGCTCAATATAACGCGCTTTACCTTTCTCCAGGGTTTCTGAATAAATCTTCAGAAACAGTTTTCCCATGTTGATCGCTTTATCCTCTTCAATTTTCAGAGATTCGAATGCAATGAATAGGCTGCAAACCAGCCGTGCCACATCATAAACGGCCGGGCCGAGCAGGGCATCGTCAAAATCGTTCATATCAAAATAAACCAATCTGTTGTCCCCTTTGAAACTGCCGAAGTTTTCCAAATGAAGATCCCCGCAAAGCCAGGAAATCGGTGAAGGCGGTAAGGGATTATTACCGGCAAGATCTTCAAAAAACAAATGATTGGATCCCCTGAAGAAACGGAAGGTATCTCCCTCCATCAGTTTATATTTCACCCGCAGCATATCCGGAATGCGGCCCTGATTAAATAATTCTATTCTCTTAAAGCAATTGTCCATGAGAAGTAATATCCTTTAAATATCCCAAATTCGGTTGAATTACTGATCTTTATTCGGTATGCGAAACACCACCAAACTAAAACAGATTTTATTAAAATACGATCTGGCACTTTCCATGGAAGAAGAAAATCTTTTGAAACTAACCCTGGTGGATAAAAGTACAGGAAGCTTCACCAGTTTTGAACACAGCTCTTACAGCCAGTTGTTAAGTAAGTGTTATTCGTTTTTCCTGAAGGAACTGAAGAAAGCTGAACGCTCAACGCTTAACGCTTAACGCTTTCTGCCATGCTTTATGCATCTCTCCTCCGTCAACCGTCAACCGTCAACTGTCAACCGCCAACCGCCAACCCACCTCCAATAAAGCTATGATGGGCAAAGCCGTCAACCATTTCTTTTGTAGAAAATGCTACCCGTAAGGCTCCTTTTTAATCGTTCATGTTACTAAATATCAGCTGGCAAAAAAATTGATCAGTTGTATATAACCAAAAAGAAATGTTATGGCCAGATATTCAAAAGGGAGTCAGGAAAAAGTAAAAAAAGTGATGGATGAAATGAAAGAAGGCAAACTAAAAAGCGGTCGGAGTGGAAAGAAGGTAACTAATCGGAAACAGGCAATCGCCATCGGGTTGTCGGAAGCGAGAAAACAGGGAAGCAAAGTACCCAGGGCCCCCCGGGAAAAAGTGGCTGCAAAAAATGCCAGTTGAAGTAGTTTATTTATTCGTTGAGCTCCCCACAGGCTGATGCATGATCAGTTGGTTAATGATGGTCGCCATTTCCTGTGGAGATTTTTTTTCTATCAGGTGGGCTTTCATCCCACCCCGATCAATCCACTCATCCGTACCATCGGAATTTATCAGGCAGTCTCCCATCTGCAGATCATAGTAATTCCGCCAACCCTTAACGGCTACAAAAACCGCCGTTTCATCCCAACTCATTCTTCCGACACTGTCCTCGGCGGCCATGGGAATACAGATGGTAAATACATCTTTCACCGGGCTGAGCTGAATCTTGTTGTTATGAATGAGCGGAAGACCGGTTTTAATTTTTTGCCCGATTTCAAATCCACTAAAAAGTATGGGCCCCGGCCAGGTCTCCATTACTTTTTTTGAGGCAACTACATCCTGATCCAGATTAAACTCTTTACCGGAAGGGAAGCGACCGGCCATGCAAATTAGTCCGGCTACTTTTTTTCTTACGAGATCGGGACCATTCAGTGCAGAATATTTGTCAGGGCCGGATTCCAGCAAATGGGCGAGATTGGTCAGGAAACCGACCGTGATAATTGTGACGGAACGATCCGGCTGAGACGCAAGTATTTTTCTATACAGGTCGAGTGCATCTTCTGCTTCCTCGTTACTCCGGATCTTATGGGGATACCGGCTGATGACCGAGTCCGTCCAATGTTGTTTATCTCCCAATGCAACCGCGTTACCCCGCACAACTCCGATCGGAATTTCCGGACGGTTAAAATAAGTATTGAAAACATTGATGGCGGCAGCAGCATTTTTATGTTTTGAACTGGCCACCGTTGCCAGTATTTTGATAAAACCGCTATCGGCAAAACCATGTAATAGAGTAATGGCGCCCACATCGTCATAATCCGGACCGAAATCGGTATCGAATATAACGCGTATAGGATGCTGAGGAGGCGGGAATACAGATTGCGACCGCGCAAAACCGTAAATGCAAATAAAAATAATAACTAAAAAAAAGCGTCTGTGGAGCATAGTGTAATATGCAAGACTACATCAAATTTTAAAGGCAGCTTTATTTTTTGTTGCCATCCCCACAGAATAGTAACGACTCATGAATTCCTTTTTGGAATCCTTATAGTTGGAGACCATCCCAAGCTTGAAGAGACTGTAAATATAGATCCAGGCAAGGTCAAGCTGGTATGGGAGAAATCCGGCCCGCGCACTTCCGGGGAAAAGATGATGATTATTATGCCATTCACCGGAAAGCATTCCGGGTCGGGTTTGATTGATAGAAAGGTTCGACCGGTCAAAATCAATTCCGTCGACGTGTTTATTTTCACCCTTGCCGTGACCTGTATAATTAAATGCCCTGACCAGCACAAACCAGAAAAAAGCTCCGCTGAAACAAGCCAGTGCCAATGCATGACCACCGATCAGCCAAAGTGCTCCATACCAAAAACTCCAATTTAACAACCACAGCGCAACTACATATGCCGGTTTGGATACGGAACCCCAGGATTGATATTGCTCATATGAATTTAGTCCCACGCCTGTATGACTTAGAAAATTTCTTACACGATGATATTGATCCCGGCTCAATCCTTTTGCTATGCTCTGATGATTCACGTCCGAAAGCATACAATACATAAATCCACCCATCGGATTGTAAGGATCACCCGGTTCATCAGATTTTACATGATGAACATGATGTGAAATCACATAAATTTCCTCAGGAAAAGTTTTAATGACCAGGTTCTGGGTTATCAATCTGAATATCGGATGGCTAAACTTATAAGATTTATGAGTGCAGTAACGGTGAAACCAAATCGTTCCATGCGTGCTCATGATAACCATGGCATATACAACCAATACAATGGCTGACTTCCACGACAAATAATGCATCAGGAAAATTACAAACAGTGGCAACATACAGGTTGCCATAAACCAGCTTATAAGAGTGATCCAGTTTTTCCTTGTTTTGAATATATTGATTCGGGAAAAAGCTTCTTTGAATAATTGACGAGTCGTGGGCTTCAGAAACAACCCCTTAGCATCCATCCATCCATACGAAGGAGTTTGGAGGATTTCATCGATAAAAGCCATAAAAAAAGAACGGTTAATTGAAAAATCAGGATACCATGGTCGCCTGCCCCGGCAGACTGCAAACAATGTACGCTTATTATCCCAGTATAGATTCTAATATATACAAATAGGGCTGTTAATTTTATTGTGTAAACTTTCCTCTAATTCCTGCAAACGCAGCAGGAGTAAAGGTTACGGGCAAAAAATAAATATTATTCGATGATTCCTGAGGTCGCAATTTTGGATGTAATTCCTGATAAAACAGCAGAATTTGAGGTTAGTTTCCAAAAAGCACAGAGGATCATATCTTCTGTGAACGGCTGGTTGGGTCATCATTTGCAATGTGCCGAGAAGTTCCAAACCACTTTATTTCACTAGTCCGATGGCAGCATGCAAAAGATCTGTTGTGGAACATTATTCCATGAAATTTGAGAAATTATTTCCCTGGTATTGCAGTTAACATTCCGATTAATACCGCCTCAGGAAATCTTAACACTGTCAATATTGGAAAACCTGCTAACTTTATATTATTAAATTGTTATCGAATTATATGGGAAAGAATAATAAAGATCAGTCTCCAAAAAAATCTAAAAAGTCTCTGCTCAGGGAGATTGAATCTAAAATTGCTGAAACAGTAAAAGGGTTTCACAAGAAGACCAGTGAGAAAAAATTAGAAAAACAAATTCGCAGGGCGGGTAAGCTTCTTGCAAAATCCTTAACGAATAAAGAACATATAAAAGTTGTTCATAAGGAAAAAACAAAAGCTCCGAAAAAAGAAAAAAAAGTTGCTGAAAAAGAGGTTGCTTCATAATTTTCTTGCTGGATTTAAGGAAATTGCTGACAAATAATAGAATTGCGTACATCTTATCCATTCTTATTTGTGCTGCTGTCACTTCTGACCGCTTGTTATGGCGGCCCGGGTGATAGCGGGTATGTAGTTCCCGTTTATGTAGGTCCGGGTATCGGACTGGGTACTGTCATCGCCGTTGTTGTTTCCTGGAGCAGAAATAAGTCCATTTTGTGGGCCATCATTCATGGATTCCTTGGATGGTTTTATGTTATTTACGCTCTTCTGGTTCCAAAAAAATGAAATTAGAAATTAACATTCAGGGCTTAACGTCTAACGCTTAATGCGTAACGCTTAACGCCTCAATATTTAATGCAGTTAAGAGTGGAAGTTTAACATTTCTCCCCCGACTAAAATCCACTCACTTATTACTCAATAAATTGGCTTCACGCTTTACGCATTTACGCTTTGCGCCTAGTACGATTTTTGCAGGTAAATCGTATTATTTCATTTTTAAAATCTACAATTATGTCTACAACTGCAACGGCAAAAATGACAACGAAAGAGATCGCCAAGAGACTTAAAAAACTTTGCGATAAGGGGGATTGGGAAGGAGCACACAGAGAATTATATGCGAAGGATGCGGTGAGTATTGAACCGGAGGCTTCCGGAGGTTTTGAAAAGGAATCTCATGGATTGGATGCCATCATTGAAAAAGGGAAAAAATGGGAAGGCATGGTTTCTGAAGTTCATGAGATTGAAGTTTCCGAACCGATGGTAGCCGGAAATACTTTTGCTGTTACCATGCGCATGGACATGACTATGAAGGACAAGAAGCGTTCAGATATGACTGAGCTTTGTGTCTACCATGTGAAAGATGGCAAAATCATCTCCGAACAGTTTTTCATGTAATTCTGGTTGAACTTTCCGAAAGATCCTTCTGTGTGTCATAAAACTGACAAACAGAAGGATTTTTCTTGTATATTTTACAATGACAAAAACGGCTAAGAATATATGTTTCGCTCCATGAAAGAAAATACTGCTTTGATCAGCATCCTTATATTTCAAATTCTTTTTTCTTCATATAAAACACAGAACAACACCTATAAATACATTCCGGATCGCGAAGGCTTTGTTCTGGTGGAGTTATTTACCTCTGAAGGTTGTTCCAGTTGCCCTCCGGCCGATGAGGCGGTCGGCAGATTAAACGGATGGAAGAAAAACGTGTATGTTTTAAGTTATCATGTTGACTATTGGAATTACCTCGGATGGAAAGATGTCTTTTCGAATGCAGCATATTCCAGCCGTCAGCAGAATTATGGAAACTTATTTCATTTAAGCAGCATATACACCCCGCAGATAGTTGTAAATGGCAAGGTTCAATTTGTCGGTAGTGATGAAACCAGGTTAAAAGCAACCATCGAAACAGATCTGAAAGAAATTCCGAATACTGAACTGCAAATAAAAGTTCAACCCAAAAATAAAAATCAGCTAGCCGTGTCATGGACAACGAATCCCAATCCGGAACTAATCATCAACCTGGCACTTGCACAAAATTTTACAAAGGACTATATTCAAAGGGGAGAAAATAAGGGTCAGACATTAAACCATTATTTTACGGTCAGGGATTTCCAGTCTTTACCTGTTAACAACGGTTCGAATACAACATTTTTAAATATTCCCGCAGGCCTGCAACCATCCGATTATACCGTAATTGCGTTTTTACAAAATCCCAAAACCGGATATATCGTTGCAGCCACACAATATTCGGGAGAAGTGCGGAACTAAATCTATACTTACAAAGTTTTCAGGATTCTTTCTGCCGAAGGCAAATGCAAGTTTCTTACCGTAAATTGGATTGAAAATACTTCCCCATGCGTAAGATCCTTTCAACATCTCTCATGTTATTTTTGATTTGTTCATTTGTTTCCGGACAAATTAAAATTGTCGTATTTCAATCTGATTTCGGACTGAAAGACGGAGCCGTATCAGCCATGAAAGGAGTGGCCATGGGCGTTTCAGCCGATCTGAAATTATTTGACCTTACGCATGATATACCAGCCTATAATATATGGGAAGCCGCTTACCGGCTGGAGCAGACAGTACCCTACTGGCCCACCGGCACGGTATTCGTATCGGTTGTGGATCCCGGAGTGGGAACCACCCGCAAATCAGTTGTACTCAAAACAAAAACAGGACAATATATCGTTACACCGGATAATGGCACTTTAACGCTGATCGCTTCCTCCCAGGGCATTGCAGAAGTGCGACAAATAGATGAAGTGTTGAACCGACGAAAGAATTCACAGGAATCATATACATTTCATGGACGCGATGTATACGCCTACACGGCCGCCAGACTGGCTGCCGGAGTTATCACATATGAGCAGGTTGGAATGAAGCTTCCAAATGAAGTAGTCCAAATTTCCTATCAGCAGGCTGTGAAAGAAGGAAATACATTGAAAGGAACCATTTCGATCCTGGATGTACAGTATGGAAATATATGGACGAATATCGGAGGGCCGCTATTCAACCAGCTTAATATAAAATACGGAGATCAATTGCATGTTGATATTTTTCACGGGAAGGATAAAGTTTATTCCGGGGATATGCCTTATTCCCAGACCTTTGGTGCGGTGGATAAAGGGAAACCACTTGCCTATTTGAACAGTTTGCTACAACTGTCTTTTGCACTTAATCAGGATGATTTTGCAAAGACATATTCTGTGGCAAGCGGAAATGACTGGCGTGTGGAAGTGCATCCTGCACCCTGATCCCTGATATGCAGGCGTCTGTTTTGAAAAATCGATATATGTTCATCATGCATAGAAAAACGTTTATCAAATTGAGTTCCGCATTCGCTGCTGCTCCATTGCTTTCTCCACTTTCTGATTTCGCCCAGCAGGCAAGACTGCTGAACTGGGCTGGAAACCTGACGTTCAGCACCAGCAATGTTTTTTATCCCAAAACAGTTTCAGAAGTTCAGTCGCTCATAAAAAAATCTGACAAACTTCGCGGGTTGGGTACAAGGCATTGTTTCAATTCCATTGCAGATAGTAAATACAATCTGATTTCATCCAATAGTCTGAATAATATTCTGTCACTGGATACAGTTAATAATACAGTGACCGTGGAAGGCGGGATAAAATATGGTGAACTGGCTCCCTACCTGGATAAAAAAGGATTTGCACTGCATAATCTGGCATCCCTTCCACATATCTCTGTCGCCGGCAGTATCACTACTGCAACTCATGGATCAGGCGTGAAGAATGGTAATCTGTCCACGCAGGTTCGCGCATTGGAAATTATTGCTGCAGACGGTTCTGTTATAAAACTGTCCAGAGAAAAAGACGGAGATCTTTTTAATGGAGCGGTTGTCGGTCTGGGTGCTCTGGGATTTATTACCCGGTTGACGCTGTCCATAGAGCCTGCATATACTATGCGGCAGCAGGTTTTTGTAAAGCTTCCACTGGATCAATTGAAAGATCATTTTTTGGAAATCGTTTCTGCCGGTTACAGTGTTAGTTTGTTCACTGACTGGCAAACGGATTCCATTAATGAGGTCTGGATAAAAGATAAAGTGCATCCTGACATAGCCTATCGCGGCATGTCGGAATTTTATGGCGCCAAGGCGGCCACTAAGGACCTTCATCCCATTATTGAACTATCGGCTGAAAACTGTACTGAACAAATGGGTAAGCCCGGACCCTGGTACGAAAGACTTCCCCATTTCAAAATGGGCTTCACACCAAGCAGTGGCAAGGAATTACAATCAGAATATTTTATACCGCAAAAAAATGCCGTCGAAGCAATCCTTGCCATTCAAAAAATGGGCAAACAGATCGGGCCGCATTTATTTATTACAGAAATCCGAACCATCGCGGCGGACAATCTCTGGCTAAGCCCGTGTAGAAACCAGGATTCAGTAACCATACATTTTACCTGGAAACAGGAATGGGATGAGGTAAAAAATCTATTACCCCTTATAGAAAAAGAACTCGCTCCTTTCAATGCAAGACCTCACTGGGGCAAACTGTTCACCATGTCTGCAGCCATGTTGGAATCCCGCTATGAAAAACTTACGGATTTTAAAAAACTGGCAGCGACCTATGATCCAAAAGGAAAATTCAGAAATGATTTCTTAAACCAAACAATCTACCAAGCCTAAAGCCTAACTCTGTAGTGTGGTGAATATGAGAAGAGTGAGAAATGTGAGAATTCAAAATGAAGAAAGGAAATGATAGTGTAGTAATGTGTTTTTACACACTATCATTCCCTTTCTCAACTTCCACTTTTCCCCATTTTCCACCCTTTTCATATTCACCACACTAAGTCAATTTAATGCCTGTTTCAGTAAACAGAATCTTCTTTTGCTTATACAAATTGCCCGTCGTCATTTTAAACGTCTTTTTGCTGATATGGAAGAACTCATAAATTTCTTCCGGCGAGGACTTGTCGTAATATGGAAGATATCCGTTGTTTTCAGCTAGCAACCTCAAAATTTTTTCAGATTCATTTTCTACGCGCTGATATCCAGGTTTCCCTGCTGCCACATCTATTTTGTTTTCCGGCAGAATTTTTTTTATAAAACCCTGAAACCGGTCCCCGATTTCTATCGGCCGATATATCTCATTTGCATGCAGTATCCCCTTATGACGGTTATTGATCACCATTTCATAGCCAATTTCCGTTTGCCGATAAACCAGGAGATCTACTTCTTCCTTCTCAGAGACTGTCAGGGTTTCATTCGACAGGAACCTTTCCAGTTTTTCCGTTGCAGCTATCCTGCCCGTTTGTTCATCCATCACAATCTTGACCAGGTACTCTCCCATGGGTCGCATAAAACTAACCATGGCGGATTTCGGAATAAAAAGGTCTTTCATCAGTCCCCAGTCCAGAAATGCACCCTGCGGTGTGATACTGACAGCCCTGAGTTTTACGATATCGCCCAATACACCCAGGGGTTTTTGAGTAGTAGCAATAGGCCTGCCTTCTCCGTCGTGGTACAAAAACACATTCAATTGATCGCCTATCCGGGTTCCGGGAGGAACAAATCGTTTGGGCATCAGGATACCTTCTTCCCCATTATCCATGAAAACCCCCATATCCTTTACTTTAATAACTTTAAGCAGATTATATTCACCCATCCTTACCATGCTGACTGGTTCATTTTGTAACAAAGGTAATTGGTTAGCATGACGGGTATAAGCTCAATTTATCCAGCACCAATCTGCCAAAATGAAAAAAACGATTTATCTGGCTTTGCTTATTTTTTTTGTGGCGTGCAAAGAAAAACCGAATGTATTTGATTCTCTTTCCTCATTTTATAAACCGGTGACTGAACCGGTTTTGAGTCATGATTCAACGGCTGTTTTTTTCGATTCCCTGAAAAACGAAACCGTGTATTGGAAAAAAGCGGATGTATTCAACCCTGCAGCCATCGTGCGGAATGATACGATATATGTTTTATCACGTTGTGAGGATAATCCGGCTGCGATACTGGGTGGACGTACTTCACGCATCGGTATCTCTGCCAGTCTGGACGGTATCCATTTCTCTTCTTTCGGGGAACCCGTTCTTTACCCTGCAAAAGATAGTTTTCAGCAATATGATTATCCCGGAGGCTGTGAAGATCCCCGCATCGTTCAGACGGAAGAGGGACTATATGTACTGGCTTATACTTCCTGGAATTATAAAATACCCCGTTTGTCGATTGCGTTTTCAAAAGATCTTTTTCATTGGGAGAAAAAAGGGCCAGCTTTTGCCAAAGCGCATAACCACAGGTTTTTGGACACGGCCAGCAAGTCAGCTTCCATGATCACAAAAATGGTAGATAATAAAATCGTGCTGGCGAAAATTGCAGGTAAATACTGGATGTATTGGGGAGAACATTTTGTAAACCTGGCCTGGTCCGAAAACCTGTTCGACTGGTACCCGGTCCTGGATAAGGCCGGTTTTCTGAAAAAGTCAATGGAAACCAGGCCAAATTATTTTGACAGTGACCTGGATGAATGTGGTCCACCGGCATTGATAACCGACCGTGGCGTTATGCTGATTTATAATGGGAAAAATGCAAATAATCCAAAAGACGCTGACCCTTCATTGCCCCGGGGAACCTATTCAACCGGAAGAGTTTTTTTCGACCCAAAAGATTTGCAAACCATTCTCATACGTTCAGACGGCCCTTTTTTAAAACCCACGCTACCATATGAAATCAGTGGCCAGTATGCAGCAGGAACTACCTTTGCTGAGGGCCTGGTTTATTTTAAGGGAAAATGGTTCCTATATTATGGAACAGCGGATTCCTTTGTAGGCGTCGCGATTTCTAAATGAAGATTTTATTTTTATTGCAATACAACTTAAATTTAAGGGTGTCAGGATCGTGGGATATATCTAATAGCGGATTTATTCCCTTCAAATAATTTTACTTCAGCATGATTCATTCTGTTATTACAGGTTCTGGATCCTATATTCCTCCTTTTGTACAAACCAATCAGGATTTTGCAGAGCATGAATTTTTTACGGCGGACGGGATACCCTTGCCGGTTGATCCTTCGGAAGTCGTCAATAAGTTTAAAAAGATTACAGGCATCGAAGAAAGACGATATACAACAGACGACCTGAATGCCTCCAATATTGGCTATGAAGCAGCAAAAAAAGCAATCGAAGACGCCGGGGTGGATCCCGAAACATTGGATCAACTCATTGTTGCACATAATTTCGGAAACGTAATTAAGGATACCGTTCAAACCGCTGCTGTTCCTTCCCTCGCCAGTCAATTAAAACATGCATTGGGTATCCGAAACCCGGATTGTATAGCGTACGATATTTTATTCGGATGTCCCGGATGGCTGCAGGGCCTGATTCAGGCAGATGCCTTTTTTAAATCCGGTATGGCGAATAAGGCTTTGATCGTCGGTACGGAAACTTTGAGCCGGGTGATTGACATGTTTGACCGTGACAGCATGATTTTCAGTGATGGTGCCGGGGCCGTTGTGCTGGAAAAAAAGGAAGGTGATAATCATTCATCCGGTATGCTGGCGTTTACTGCACAGACGCATAGCGTGGAAGAATTCGATTATATCAATATGGGCAAATCTTTTTTCCCGGACAGCAACCCGCGCATCCGTTATCTGAAAATGAAGGGCAAAAAGGTTTATGAATATGCTTTAAAGCATGTGCCCACAGCTATGAAAGCCTGCATTGATAAATCCGGGATATCCATCCGTGATATCAGCAAAATATTCATCCACCAGGCGAATGAAAAAATGGATGATGCCATCATCAAGAAATTATACCTTCTTTACGGAATCGACCATCCACCTCTTAACATAACGCCGATGAGCATCAGCTGGCTCGGCAATAGCTCAGTGGCAACCATCCCGACCTTACTTGACCTGGTACGAAAACACCGGTTTCCGGAGCATACCTTATCAACCGGTGATATCATTCTGTTCGCGTCCGTCGGTGCGGGTATGAACATCAATGCGGTTTGCTACAGGTGTTAAAAGCTAAAAGCATAACGCGTAACGCGTAAAGCCTTAAAAAGCCATTTCACGAAAGATCAATATCAGCTTTTAAAAAATTCAATCAACACAGGTGCCAGCACTTTGGGAGATACATTATGTGTCTGACCTTTCAGTTCTTCAAATTTGTGATTCGGTATTATTCCGGCTACAGCACGAACAGCGCTTTTCAGACCGCCCGGACTTTTTTCACCGCCGGCCACGAGTGTTGGAATTTTGATTGAACTGATCATATCCCTGGGCAGCGTGAAATCTCCCATCACGGCTGCATCATAAGGCAATGTATGCGCAACTCTTTTAAGCTTGGACCAAACCGGAAGTATTCTCATGACATAGGCAAAAATTGCAGGAAGTCCGACCATATCTTTCATGAAAAATTTCACGGCACCTGAACGGTCGTTATTTGAGATCAATTTTTTCAATTTTGCCTCAGAATCGGCGGGCGTAATGTGAGCGTTCTTATCAACTGAAAAAGGAGGTTCATATATTGCCAGTTTCCTGACCGCGAGTCCCCGGGAAACAGCTGTCATGGCAAGCACGGCGCCTGAGGAAATTCCAAATAAATCTGCCTCTCCGCCTGCTGTTTTGATTAACGCGTCGATATCCTCAATTTCCTTTTCCACTGAATACGGCGCGGTATCACCACTGTCGTTTCGGCCACGAAGGTCATAATGGATGACCATACATTCCGGGCTCAATAATTCAGACAATCCGGGCATGGGACCCATATCCCTGCTGCAAAGCGCCCCGTCAATTAATATAACAGGAAATCCCTGGCCCTTTTTTTCATAGGCAACCGTTGTTCCGTCCTTTGAAATGGCTGTAAACATGATGCAAAACATTTAATCTGAAAATCTATAAAGACTCTCTGCCAGGCGGTCCAGACTCTGATTCCAGCCCATGCTCATTCCCCTGCAGGCTTCAGTTCCTTCAGGTGTTGTTTTCAAAATAACGGCCTTAAATAATATCCTCGTTTTTTCACCTTCTTCAAGAAAGCTGACAGTGTTTTCTATTTCCAGTTCCATATTGCCTTCTGCGTCTTCCTTGCGGGTAATAAAAACCAGCCTTTCCGGTTCCTTTATTTCCCGGAAGAGCCCGCTGACCGGATAGCGCGTTCCATCAGGTCCCTGCATTACAATACGGATTGCGCCATTTACTTTGGAGTCCAGCTTACAAACAGGATTTGTAAATCCCCCGGGACCCCGCCAGGTCGCAACCAATTTGCTGTCGGTCCACATTTTAAAAACCAGTTTGCGGGGCGCATCAAAGACGCGTGTGATGACAAGGTCCTGATTTTCCAGGACTTCATTTTTTAGTTCCATGTTTTTTATTTTTAGATTTCATCTTTTGTAATGCCATTTCCATGGCATCGAATTTACCCACCCAGAAATTCCGGTATTGACCGATCCAGGTGGTTACTTCATCCAGCTTTTCAAACTTCGCTTCACAAAAACGTTCTCTTCCATTTTGTTTAATCACAACCAATCCGCATTCCGTCAATATTTTCATGTGCTGAGAAACTGCGGACCGGCTGATATTAAAATGCTCTGCCACCTGGTTCAAATTTAACGGACTGCCGGACAATCGCCCCAATATGGCCCTTCTGTTGGGATCTGCAATGGCCTGGAATACATCTCGTCTCATAATTTATATGTAAGTAATTGCTTACAAATATATATGTAAGTATTTACTTACGCAAATATTTTTTTATATTTGCCGCCTGTGGGGTTTTCACCTTTTAAAGGGCATATAACAGAAATGAATATGTTATATCTTCAATAGAATAAATACGCGATAATGATTACAGGCCCGATTGTACTGGTAGAAGACGACGAGGATGATGCAGTAATATTTAGCCAGGTTTTGACGGATCTCGATATTCCCAATCGATTGATTTCATTTATAAATCCTGCGGATGCTTATCATTTTTTAGATAATAATGAAGAGCAGCCATTCATCATCATCAGTGATGTGAATTTGCCAGGTATGAGCGGTCTTGAATTCAAAAACAAATTGGATCAAAACGAGAGACTGAAAAAGAAATCCATTCCATTTGTATTTTACAGTACTTCTGCTGAAAAAAAATATGTCAATGAGGCATATTTGCATTTAACCGTCCAGGGATTTTTCCTGAAGGGCCAAAATATGAAAGATATAAAGGATCAGCTAAGGATCATTTTTGAATACTGGAAGACAAGCCAGCATCCGAATTCGTAGATTGGATCAAAGATCGAATTCACAGGCTGGATCTAAAGATCGAATTCACAGGCTGGATCTAAAGGTCGAATTCGCAGGCTGGATCAAACGGCAGGCGTATTAAAAACCGTGGTCGTTTCAGGCGTCTTTTCCTGAGATTTATTTTGCAGCTGCGGTCGAGAAATGATAGATACCTGAACCAGTTTGTAATTCAATGTAGTTTCCCTCCTTCCCTTTTACTATAATTTCTTTTTCATCTGATAAGGGTTTTCCATTTTCTGAAATGGTGGCAGGAGTTGACACCGGAATAAAGATGGCAGCTGTGGTATTGGAAGGAATTTCAACATCCATCGAGAAGTTTCCGTTATTCACTTTCCAGTTCACACTTAATTTACCATAGCCTGTTTCCAATTCGGCACTGGCATAATTCAGATTTCCGCCAATATGCGGCAGGATCCTGATTTTTTTGTACCCTGCTCCGTCTTCATATGTATCGAGCCCGGCAATATTCCGGTACATCCAGTCCCCGATCGCACCATAAGCATAGTGATTGAATGAATTCATTCCGGGCGTTTGAAAACTACTGTCGGGCTTTTGTCCGTCCCATCTTTCCCAAATGGTAGTAGCGCCCATTTTAACCGGGTATAACCAGGAAGGATAGGTTTCCTGTAACAACAGTTTATACGCTACAGTATCATACCCATAACGTGTCAGTACCTCGCATAGATAGGGTGTTCCGAGAAATCCTGTTGTCAGATGATTGTTGTAGTCCTGAATATTATTCACCAGGCGCTTTGCAGCCTGCGCCCTTAATGAATCCGGTAACATATCAAATTGAAGTGCCAGCACATAAGCTGTTTGGGTGCCGGATACCAGACGACCGGAAGATGTCGTATATTCCTTTAGAAATGCATCCTTAACCTGATGCAGCAGTTCTGAATATTTTTGTATGTCGTTTTGTTTATTTAAAACTCTTGCTGCGTTTATAAGAAGCTGTGTAGAATGGGCAAAAAAGCATTGGGCAATTAAATATTTATCTGTAACAGCAGAACGTCCGTCATTATCATCCGCAGGTCGATAAAACAGCCAGTCCCCAAAATGAAAGCCGGTGTTCCATAAATAATCCCTGCTGTGGTTTTGCATAAAACCAACCCAACCCTTCATGCTCTGATATTGGTCTTCCAGTATTTTCGGATCTCCGTAAGCAAGCCACATATTCCATGGAATAATCGTTGATACGTCCGACCAACCGGCTGAACCGCCAGACTCCGGACCCAACACATTCGGAACCACGAAAGGAACTTTTCCGTCTTCGGATTGATCAGCGGCGACATCCTTCATCCATTTGGAGAAAAAATTATGTACATCCATATTGAAACTGGCCGTTCTCGAAAAAGCCTGTGCATCACCTGTCCAACCCAGCCTTTCGTCCCGTTGCGGGCAATCCGTGGGTACGTCCAGAAAATTACCTCTTTGTCCCCATTGAATATTATGCTGTAACTGGTTTAGCATGGGATTCGAACATTTAAATTGTCCGGATGGTCTCATGCCGGAATAGAGCGCAACAGCGGTAATATTTTCCGTTTTCATTTCACCCGGAAATCCTTTCACCCTCAAATACCGAAACCCATGAAAAGTAAAGTGAGGTTCAAAAAATTCTTCGCCTTTTCCACTAAATATGTAAGTATCGGTGGCTTTAGCGGCACGTAAATTTTCAGTGTAAAAGTTTCCGTTCTTATCCAAAACCTCCGCATGTTCGACGATCATTTCGTCGCCTGCCTTACCCTGAACCCGGAACCGGACCCATCCCACCATATTTTGACCGAAGTCTATAATCTGTTCACCTTTTGCCGTTTTAAAAATTCTTACGGGTTGAAATGATTCATGTTTTAAAACGGGTTCATTATAAGTACCAATCAGGTTTAATTTTGAATAATCCTTTTCCGCAACCGGTTGCCAGGACTGATCATCAAAACCCGCGTTATTCCAGCCAGGTAGTTCCTGGCGTGCATCCAAAATTTCCCCATTATAAATTTCCGAAAACCGGATCGGGCCCTTGTCGGTTGTTTTCCAGCTGTTATCAGATATGACTGTTTCCTGACTGCCGTCCGGATAAGTAATATTTACCTGAAGAAGCAAACCCAGTTTTTTCCCATACAGATTCTTATTATCATTCCATGCGAGCGGGGTTCTGTACCATCCGCTGCCTACATTCATTCCAATCACGTTTTCACCCATTGCAATCAGATCTGTGATATCGTAAGCCTGGTATTGAAGCCGCTTATTATAACTTGTCCAGCCGGGCGTTAGGAACGCATCCCCGATTTTCCTCCCATTCAGCGAAGCCTCATACATTCCGTGCGCCGTAATAAATGCAGTGGCTGACATTATTTTCTTTTTAATCAGAAAAGGTTTCCTGAATAAAAGGGCCGGTCCGTTTACACTATCGGCAGGAGATCCGGATTCTATCCATTTTGCTTTCCAGTCTTCTTTCTGCAGTAATCCCATTTCCCAGAATGCCCGGTCGCTCCAGTCAGAAGTATTTCCTTTATTGTCCCAAACTCTTACCTGCCAATAATATGTTGCGGCCGATTGCAATGGCCGGCCGGAATACGGGACATACAAGGATTGATCCGTTGCCTGTTTACCACTGTTCCAGACAACCGATTTTCCGGACTTATTCGTCACGCGAATCTCATACGCCGTTTGCATCCCGTTTTTGTTGCCGGAAATCAGCTGCCAGCTGAATCTTGGTGTTGGAACATCCATACCGACCGGATTGATCCGGTTCTCCAGGCGAAGATTTTTTACGGATACCTGCGCAAATCCTCCTATGGCGGGAACTGAGATTATCAGAACGAAAAACATCTTTTTCATGACAGGATTTTACTTCGCACTGCCAAAATAACCCTAATTCGCGCGATCCGGCCACCATCTTCACGAAAAATTCGCATTCCGTTCATTTTATGATAATAACTACTCGCTACATTTGTACCCCCTAGTTATCATTTAAAACCTTTCATATGCCAAAATTCATTACATCCATCCGCCTGCAGGGAGCCAATGAAAAAGATTATGCGGTTCTTTCCAGGGAGATGAAAAAAAACTCCTTCAATCCTGTTCCTGAAACCAGAAAGAATGCGGCCGGCGGATCAGACTCAACTTTTGTTTTTAATACAAACAGCAATAAAAGTCTGGTCGATACAACTACCCTTGTCTCACTGGCTGCAGCGACGACGGGTAAAAAATACTCATTTACCCTTTTTAAAGAAAAATCAAAACTGGAATCTTAAGAAGGATCCTTTCTGTTTTTATTTTCTCATCGTGTATCGTACTCAGACGAATCACTAAAATAATGGGTCGCCCAAAGATTGTACCGTTCAAACTGGTAAGGCAATCTCTTTTTGAAATCCATCCAGTTTTTAGCCGACTTTGGACTCCACAGCACTTCACTAAGTGCATCTACTCTCGGGAATATCATATACTCTACTTTCGACGGGCTGGTCATGTATTCAGTCCAGATATTGGCCTGAGCACCGAGGATATACCGGCCATCATCAGCCGATAATACGGGCGGGATGGGTTCATATTGGTATACCTTTTCCAGGGGCAGGTATCCGCCGATAACGAGAGAATCCTCATGTTTCGCTTGTGAATAATCAAGGTAAACATATGTGGTCGGAGTCATAATGACTGTATGTTTTTGTTTTGCCGCCTCAATACCTCCTTTTTCTCCCCGCCAGCTCATTACGACGGCGTTCGGTGCGAGCCCGCCTTCCAGAATCTCATCCCATCCGATCAGCGTTTTTCCTTTACTGTTTATATATTTTTCCATTCTCTGAATAAAATAACTTTGTAACTCGTGCTCATCTTTCAGGCCAAGATCCCGGATCCTTTTTTGGCATTGCGGACATCTTTTCCAATTTGTTTTCGGACATTCGTCACCACCCACATGAATATATTGTGAAGGGAACAGGGGAATGATTTCATCGATTACGTTCTGAAGAAATTCGAAGACGCTGTCATTTCCTGCGCAGAATACATCTTCCGCCACTCCCCATTTTTCATAAACCAATTTACCGTTTGTTTTTCTCCCTTCTTCCGAGAGCAGGCTGTCGGGGATATTTGTTTTCTCATTCGGAAAACAGCTGAGCCAGGGATAGGCGGCAATGGCTGCACTGCCATGGCCGGGCATTTCTATTTCGGGAATGACTGTAATATATCTCTTGGATGCATAGGCTACTATCTCCCTGACCTGGTCCTGGGTATAAAAACCACCATAGCGGATATTGTCGTTCCCCTTCCATGGCCTTTTACCTATTACTGTTCCGTCACGCCAGGCGCCTACTTCCGTAAGACGGGGATATTTTTTAATCTCAATGCGCCAGCCCTGATCTTCGGTTAAATGCCAGTGGAATTCATTCATTTTATGCATCGCGAGATAATCAATGAATTTTTTTATAAAAGGAACCGGCATCATATGACGGCCTACATCCAGCATCAGCCCGCGATAAGCAAACCGGGGTCTGTCACTGATTTCAACATAGGGAATGGAAAGTTGTTTTCCGCCGGCGGCCATCGGAAGCAATTGAATCAGTGATTGAATAGCATAGAAAACCCCCGTTTCATTATCCCCGGCAATATAGATCCCCTTTTTATCCACGGATAAATAGTAGGCGCCCGGGATCGAATCATCCATTCTTTCAAAATTCAACGTCAGATTATTATTCCCCTTCGGCACAGAAGCGGTTTCCAATGCAAAACCATAATATGCTTTCAAATAACTGTTAAAGAAATTTATTGAATTTTCGAGGCCACTTCCCTCCACTATGATTTGGGTATCCGGTCGCAAAGTAAATTTCCCATTCGTCCCGGATAATTTAACCGACACAGGCTGCGGTATGATATTTACCTGTGCAACTGCAGTAAAACAGCATAGTAAAAGGCCAAAGAGCAAGCATTTCATGGCTTTGTTTTTGATATTAAAAATATGATCAAACCAGGCAAATTAATTAACTTTAAGTAACTGCTTGCTTATGAAATCTAAATTTCTCCTTTCGATTTCTATTATCCTGTTTTTATCCGGAAGCTCTGTCGCTCAAATAAACAATGATACATCGAAACGAGTTGCCGTAAGCCTGGATTCATTTCTTTTCAGATTAATGGTGGACTATGTTTCTGCAGATACCCTGGTATTGAATATATCAGAGTTTGAAAAAAATAACATCTCTCATTTGGGTGAAGAGCACCGGCTGGTTATACCGATTCTGGCCAACCCGGGAGTATATGAACAGGACAACAGCAGTTATGACAAATTCCTGCCCTCCGTTTACCATAAGGAAGTAACCCATGGTTCCCCCTTCCTGATTCCTTTATACGTGCCCGGCCTGGTGGTTACCCGGTCTTACGGAATAGTCAATAAAAAAGAGTTTCTGTATAACTATGATAAAGTAACCGGTAATCTTTTATTAAAAAAAGACAAAGAATCACCCATCGCAGTGGACAGGGAACTGGTCAACTCCTTCTGTCTTAAATTGGACAAGGGAGGATATATTTTCATGCGGGTACCTTTGATAAGCTCAAATGAATTTTTTCAGGTCATCAATAAGGGATCAAAATATTCCTGCTATAAATTATTTAAAAATATTTTCATCAACGCAAATCAAAAGACAAACGGATATATTACCGATGGAAAGGATTATGATGAATACCAGGATATCGAAACATATTATATGGTGGATGAAAGAAAGGAAGAATGGGCAATTTTCGAGTTGACCAGAAAATCGATCAAGAAAACATTTGCTTCGCAAATTCACGCCATAAATAAGTATTTTAAAGATCACCGGTATGACGTGATCACAGAATCCGTTCTGGCAAATCTTGTGGAAGAATTAAATAAATAATCATTCCAGCTGTTCCCTGAGCCTTTTTTCAATCAGTTCCCATTCCGAAGAGAGAATACTGTATAGAAAAGCATTACCCACAGATCCATCCCTTCTTTGTTTAAAATTTCGCAATACGGCTTCAAAAGTTGCCCCGAGTTTTAAGATTGCCCGCCGGGAACGTATATTTCTTTCGTCGGCCCGGAACTGAATACGGTTTAACCGGAGTACTGTAAATGCATAATTCAGCAACAGCAGTTTCGCCTCCGTATTTATTTTAGTACCGAAATATTTTGGATTGATCCAAGTCCATCCAATTTCAGCTTTCCGGTTAGCAGTGTCCAAATCAAGAATCCTGGTACTGCCCATAATTTCCAGGGTTTGAATATCCTGAATCAGGAAGGGAATCGCTTTACCCGTCGCTTCATCTTCCCTGGTTTGCTGATACCATTGCAATAATTCTTCCGGGCTGAAAATTTCCTTCGGTAAATGTTCCCAGATCACCGGGTTAGCAGAAAATGATAACAGCTCATCCAGATATTTTTCTTCAACCGGTATAAGTGCAATCGATTTTCCTTTGAGAATGATAATTCCTTCGGCTTTTTCGTGCTGCTCCTGCAAATAGGAAATCACATTGTCCTGTTCACTGGCATTGTAACTGAAATGTAATTTTTCTGCAATATGACGATTGAATGTTTTAAATATTCCTGTCATCAGGAAGAGTGCATTCCAAATATTTTTACTTTTCGCATCCGGGTAAGTTTTTAACCAACTGGTATATTCATCATCTGATAAATATTGTCTTACATATTTACCATGCAGACCAGGAGAAACGGAGAAGTCAGTTTTTGTGCCGATATACCATTCTGTCATTTTTAAAAACATTTTCCTGACAGGGCCCTCCATCATTGCTTTGGCATAGGAAATTTCCTGTCTCACCAGGCCCTTGGCTATATAGGTAGAAACCCACCAGAATTCATTACAGGCATCTCTGAACTCTTTCTCAGTGGGCCTTTGTACCCGGTAGTCTCTATCGGTTGCCGGTTCAATGTTTTCAAATAACCTGTCCTTGTCAAGCCAGACGACGGTCAGACTATCAGGGGTAAACCGGGTTTCAAACTGCTCCATGGGAAACAGGGTCAGGTCGATCCGATGTCCATCTTTATAAAGCATTAAATAATGAAAGGAATCAGATAATTTCTCCTTCTGGCTGAAGAGCTCCATTTCGTCAGGCATCTGCCAAATAAGTTTCTCTCCAAAAATGGAAGTCCAGTCATGGTCAGCGATGAAAGAATCCATCTGATGAACGATATATACGATATCAAAATCCTGGAGAACATCCGGTGGTCGTTTCTGATCAGCCCTGGAACCATTCAAAAGAACGGCCCTGATCCTGTTATCGGTTTTTGCCTTGTCAAGTATGATTTTTTTAATCTCGTCGGCGGTTCTCATTTCATAACAGGGATGATTTTTCAGTGCTTTCAGCAGACGGCAAGATCACGATGGATCGGCGGAATGATTATTCCAATCTTGCCCTGTCGATAAAATTAGACTTTACCAGCTTCGGGTTTTCAATCATATCATAGAAACCCGACAGGTAGGCGATCATCTCTTTTTTGCTTTTCGGAGTGAGGTAGTTGAAATTGTTGATCAGATCATAGATGTTTTTCTTCTGACTCCTGAATGTATCCAGTACAGTTTGCAACTCAGGCATCGAACGGGGAAAACCACGGTATACCCGTTCTGTCACCGATTCAATCTCAAGTTTCTCATCCGGAATCGAATAGTATGTATTTACAAGCCCGGAATAATCAAAATCATATGGCACGACATATGGTTTTGATAAGGTATCATCTCTGGACAGAATCAGCCTGGTGTTGTGCTCCACCGTTACCGCCCAGTCAGTATTTCCAATCATATATTCGAAAATGGCAACCATGGTCATCTGACGCCTGTCTGTTTGCTCAGTGGTAAGCTTGTTTCTTTTCCATTCGGAACATTTATTACGGGCAGCAAGATCCTTCAGGTCTTCAAGCAGAAATCCATATGCATTAATGGTTTTCTTTTTGCCGACCGTGTCTTCCCATTTTATATTCAGCAATCTTACCTGGAAACTTTTAGTGCATAATAAATTGTATATCTTATAGCACAGATATTCTTTAAATAAATACTGCTCATGGTCCTGCGACACTTTGCATTCGCTGACCAGTTTCATAGATTTCAGGTAATACAATTTTGCAGAATCCTTATAATTGAAAATGAGTTTTACGGGGGGAACATAACAAAAATCACTTCTCATATGACCCCTTTTTTCCACCAGAATCTGGTCATTCACTTTCGTTCCGTCCGGCAGTGTGGTAATGAAAGTGCCGGTCATGTCAAATCCTTTTTTATTATTGTGGTTTAGAATTTTTGTCAAATTCACCACCAGGGTTGCATTGAGCAATGAAGTATCTTTAAAAAAAGCATATCTGTCTATGGTCGAAGACTGACCATTTGCAATTTGAATGGCGGTTGTGCAGAACAGCCAGATTGCAAATAAAAAAGGCTTCATTTTTTGGGATTGTAGGTTAGGAATAAAGGTTATCGTGAAAGAAATAAAAAGGGAAATCTCATAATTAAGTTACACCAAATATCCCAGGTATTGGAAAAGAAACAGAAATATCCTACATTTCTAATTATTCCCGATCGGCTGTCAAATAATTGAAAATCACTTTTGTATTAAATGTACTGACACCGCTTAATACAGAAATCTGACATATGTCTTATCCTGAATCCTTAACTAAATTATCTGCCCGGGCTATGCAGCTATACGTGGACAAAGCCGATGACAGGCTATTTTACCACAACCTGGCACATACCGGCCGTTTACTTGAGTCTGTAAAAAGGATGAACGACCACTTTAAGCTGGATGATAAAAATTATTTTATCGTTTGTGCAGCCCTCTGGTTATACGACCTCGAACAAATTTCTTCGGAAAACGGCGAAATGAAAACGACAAGCCCTTCTGATAGCCTGTTGGATAGCCTGGAAATGAACGATGCTGAAAAGGAGGAGATTAAAAATTGTATTTTGGCAGCAAAAGGGTTGCGGCAACCTGTTACGCTGAATGAAAAAATAGTTTGTGACGCAGTTTCCTTTTATTTGGGCTCTCCTTATTTTTTCGAGTATAATAAACTCAGGCGTAAGGAAGCAGAAGCCGTGACAAGCGAAAAAATCAAGGGTGCTGTATGGAGATCCAGGACCCTTTCATTACTTCAAAACCATCAGTTTCAAACATCATTTTGCCAGGATCTCCTGAATAAAACCAAGGAAGAAAACCTGAAGGCAATTACAAGCCTGCACGGGGTAAAGCATCTGAATAAGCAAACGCATTTTGAAAGTCCTCATCAGAAAAATAATTTAATCGACCCGGGGGGGAACAGGCACCACCAGCATGTAATACATCCACCGGACTGGAAATATAAGTCGAAACATCATCTCAGCGGAGTGGAAACCGTTTTCAGGAACTCCTCTTCAAATCATCTGAATTTAAGTGTAATGGCTGACAACAAGGCCTTCATTATGATTTCTGTAAATTCCATTTTGATTTCCCTGGGCATTGGATTAATTATCGGAAAGTTCGTATTGATCCCTAAACTCTTCATTCCAACAGTATTATTGCTTTTTGTAAACGTCTTTACTATCATTTATTCTGTTCTGGCTACCAGACCGGGAATAATGAAGGGAAAATTTTCCATGGAAGATGTTCAAAATAAAAAAGTGGATCTGTTATTTTTTGGAAATTTCTTCAAAATGCCCCTGGTGGATTTTGAATATGGTATGAAACAAATGATGGATGACAGTGATTTCCTTTATGATAACCTGATCCGGGACATTTATGCGCAGGGACAAATTCTGGGTCGCAAGTTTCGCCTGTTACGTTCCTCATATAATATATTTATGTATGGCACTGCCAGCGTAGTGGTTGCCTATATTATTTCCTTTTTCCTTTAATTGGATCAAATATCTGTATGGATTACGGAATGGTCGGACCATGCCTGTACCTTGCACAGGTCGGAATACATTTTACCTCTTGCCATCAACTCATCATGGGTGCCTTCTTCCATGATCATACCTTTATTTAAAACGATAATTTTGTCCGCATCCCGAATTGTGGACAGGCGGTGTGCAATAATAATAACCGTTCTTCCCTGCATCAGGTTTTCTAAAGCTTCCATGACCTCTTTTTCAGACTCCGTGTCCAGGGCGGCCGTTGGTTCATCCAAAATAAGAATCGGTGAATTCCGCACGACGGCTCTGGCTATACCGATCCGCTGTCGTTGGCCGCCTGACAGCGTAATACCCCTTTCTCCTACAATGGTATCGTAACCAAAAGGCATATCCATAATAAATTCATGTGCATTGGAAAGTTTTGCAGCATTGATTATGTCTTCCTCTGTTGCATTCGGTCTTCCATAAGCAATATTCTCTCTGACAGATCCATAAAAAAGAGCCGTATCCTGTAAAACAAATCCTATTTGTCCGCGTAAACTGTCCAGCCGGAAATCAGTAATATCAGTTCCATCAATGAGAACCCGCCCTCCGGTCGGATCATAAAATCGTGCGATCAGGCTTACGATCGTTGACTTGCCGCCGCCGGTGGGTCCGACAATTCCTATCCGCTGGCCACATTTTATTTCGAAATTTATGTTACTCAGAACAGGGAATTTCGGATTATAAGAAAAAAAGACCCTGTCAAAAACAATATCCCCGTTCAGTTTGCCGGGTTCCCTGCCCTTTGAATAAAGAATGAGTGGTTTGGTATCCAGGATTGACTGTATTCTTTCCAGCGCGACCGTGGCCTGTGCTATGGTACTGGTCATTTTGGCAAGATCCTGTACAGGACTAAAAAATTTGTTCATATACCAGATAAAAACGGTCAACGCTCCAACCGTCATCGTTTTTGCAAAAATAAGGTCCGTTCCACGCCAGAGCACGAGACCGATACAGAGAGAAACCACAATCGTTACTACGGGAGAAAGTACGGATTTTACTCTCCTGGCCTTGAGTGCGGCATCCATGGTTTCCTTGCTGACCTGTTTCAGTTTATCTTCTTCCAGATCATGCCGCCCGAAAGCATTTACTGCCCGTATAGATTCAAGACCCTGTTGTAAAACAACCAGCATATTACTCTGATCCTTCCTGACCTCCCTGGTAGCTTTCTTCATTACCCTTTTAAATCGGGCGACAAACAGAAGTAAAAAAGGTGTAACGGCCAGTGCTGCCAGAGTAAAACCGGTATCCAGGTAAAACATCAGAACGAGCATTCCGCAAATGGTCATGGCATCCACGAGAATGGTTAACAAAGTGGACGAAGCAAAATCCTGGATGGTCGAAACATCGGCAGTAATCGTACTAAGAAGTTTGCCAGTCTGATGTGTGTCGTAGTAAGAGAGAGAAAGGTGCTGCAGGTGATGATATATTCGTCTGCGAAGATCATTGGCGATGTGTTGCGCAACATTTTCATTATAATAGCTGTTAATAAAGCCCGCCAGTGATCCGATGGCGTTGATGAGAACAAATCCCAGGGCCACAACGGCGGCCATGGCTACTTTACTTTGTAATGGGACAAAAACATGTAACCACTGAAGCCAGTGGGGGAGCGTGCCATGTGCAACTACATCATCAATAATGATTTTAAGTGGCCAGGGCGTAGCAACACTCATCACTGCTTCCACCAGCATGGCTAAAAGAATAATGACCACCCATTTCAGATAATATCTGGACAGACTGATCGCCCATATCATCAAACTGATGAAAGAATGCTGCCGTTCAGGGTCAATATTATTTGCACGCATCTGTTAAAAATAGCTAACTCTATCCCAAAACTTCGTAAACCGTCACCGGATCTTTCTTATTCTTCAAATTTATTTCGCCCACCTTTCTGCAACTGAAAGATTCCTGCACATTCTTATAAGACGATTCGGTAATGATAATTTGCCCCTCGTCAGCTGCGGTTTGTAGTGCCTGCGCCAGATTCACCGCATCACCGATTACCGTAAAATCAAAGCGCCGAAGACTTTCAGATCCGATATTACCGGAAATCATTTCCCCGCTGTTAATGCCGATGGAAACCTTCGGAGAAAAAAATGCATTTTCATTTACTTTGGAAAGTCCCTCGATCTGCTTCCTGACCGCCAGACAGGCATCCATGGCTCTGTCCAGATGAAAATCCCCGCGAAATACGGCCATGATCGCATCTCCGATGAATTTATCAATATATCCATTTTGAGCCAAAATTTCTTTCACCATGACGTCAAAATATCTGTTCAGCAACGATACCACAAAATCAGGGTTTTCATTTTCCGTAATCGTTGTAAACCGGCAAATATCTATAAATACAACGGTGGCTTCCACCGTATCACTCAGAATAAGTGATTTTTCAAACTCCTTCCGGTTCATATACTTTAAAACCGTTTCGTCCACATACATCCGCAGGATATTATTCTCTTTAATTGCCCTGACGGTATCTTTTATCTGCAACACCTGCCGGATCGTTTTCAGAATGGTTGTCTCAAGGTCTTCGAAATTCACCGGCTTACATATAAAATCATAAGCTCCTTTATTCATGGCAGACCGGATATTTTCCATGTCCCCGTAAGCGGAAATGATCACCGTTTTGACAAGCGGACTGACATCCGGTATTTTTGATAGTAATGTAAGACCATCCATTTCAGGCATATTGATATCGCTCAGAACGATATCAATGTCTTCATGCTGTTTTAATTTTGTAAGAGCTTCCACTCCATTCATCGCAAAAACAAATTCAAACTCCTTATTTCTGATCTGCCTCCGAAATTTTTGCTTGATAAGAACTTCCAGATCAGCTTCGTCATCCACCACTAAAATCTTTGTACTCATTTTACCAATTTAAGTTTCTCTCTTAAGTAAGTAAAATTCAGCGGCTTCGTTAAAAAATCATCTGCCCCCAGCTTCATAGCCTGTTGATAATTTTCATCATCACCAAAGGCGGTAATCATCATAACGGTCGGCGGAGGTTTTTCATAATGCATTTTGATTTGTTTCAGCAGCTCAAGACCGCTCATACCCGGCATGTTTATATCCGATAATATCAGCACGGCTTCATGGTTCAGCGAGTTGAGATATCCCAATGCTTCTTCACCGGAATAAGCAAATGCAAAAGTCATTTCCCCATCCCGTATTTCTTTACGGAAACGCTGTTCAAACAGGGCTTTGACATCCCTTTCATCGTCTACCACCAGGATTTTCATGTTGTATTAAAATTAGGTTGTTTGCCGTCTATGGAAGAGGATATTTTTTGCCCGTCAGGTCAATTTTATAATAGACATTCCCTTCAATCAGTAATCCCTGCGAGTTCCCTTCATGTTCGTTTACGTCTATACCGATCACTTTGCCCTGATAGAAAGAGGAAACCGAATCGATAATGTCGTGCCCGACGATTATTTTCCCAACCTGGTAAAATGAAAGAGTGCTGTCAACCAGTCCCTGACTGGCGCGCGGTTCAAGAAAATAGCCCCGATACCAAAAGGGCGAGTATTCACCGTCAAAAATCCTCCACATATTCTTATCCGGATATTTATCCGCCTGCATTGCCTTGTCATAGTATTCGCGGCAATCTGAATTTATCTTATATAAGGGCCACTGAAGATCCAGCACTTCCCGGGAAATACCGGCATGCAGATATAAGCCATTACTTATCCTTTCCATCAGGTTTTTGGTCAGGAGCCACCTGCCCAGCTCTGTCCTGGAGTTATACAAAAACTGATACTTCGTTCCCATCTTTTTAGCACGTTCAAAATATTTCGGTTGAACATACCGGAAATCACCACTCAGATTCATGATGTCGTGGTTGCCAAGAATGGTATGTACATATCCGCCTTGTTCCTTTGCTTCGCTTTCCAGTTTATATAACAGCCAGAGCTCTGCAGCCACATCATTTCCACGGTCGAAAAGGTCTCCGCAAATAACCAGATTTCCCTTTCCAAAGGTCCACTGGTATTTTTCATCCATCACCTGGTTGGCGATTAAGAGTCCTCTGAATGCTTCGAACTCTCCTTCTATATCTGAAAAAGCGATGATCCTGTCTGCCTTACTTCCATTGTAAGGCTCTGTTTTTAATTTCTTCTGAAGGAGTACGGAAAAGTCCCAGCCGCTGTGATTGGAAAAATGAACTTCTATCGGATGCCTGTCCTTTTCGGCAACCGGAAAGGAATCGATCAGTACCTTTCCATCTGCCGCGATAGCCCTGACAAGGATATCATTTTTCCGGTATTCCACATAAGGCCCCTCACACTGATTCAGTGTCTGTCCGGAACAAACGATCGTGAGTAATTGAGAAAAACATATGGACAACCATTTCTTCATGATGGGGGAATTTGCCGGAAGAAGAAAATATTACCTTCTATTAAAAATACGTTTTTTTCAGACTTGACCCCGACAGGTTTTTTGCCAAATATCTGATAACGAACGCATCTTCCTCTAATCCCTAAGAAAATGTTAGCCTTTTTTATTTATTGAAGTTTTTCGATAAATAAATTATATATTTGCGTCGTAATTCATTTATATGGATGCGAAAAAAGCAGAAAAGATCTCCAAAGCACTGGCCGACCCCAACCGGCTGACCATCCTGAAGGAAATCAAGAAGAGCAGACAATGCCTCTATTGTGTGGATTTGAATAATACATTGAACCTCGCCCAGCCTTCGATTGCCCATCACCTGAAACTATTAATTGAAAGTGAATTGGTTACGTCTGATAAAGAGGGGCGGAATGTGCGTTATTACCTGAACAATAAACTGATGGACGAGTATATACGATTTATTGAAGGACTGAAGATTTAAAAAAAATTTTATCTTTATTTATCGAAATACTTAAATAAATCTATAACTTTATTCTTTCTTTTTTGTTACACTCAATGGATACCTACGATTAATTATATTGAAATATTTGAATATATCTATTAATAATCATCACCATGTCAACACAAACCATCACCAGAAACTTAATCAGCAGCCCTTTACTGGCCGCCCTTGCATATTTCTCTATCATGTTGATCGGCGGCTGTTACGCCAAGGCAGAAGAAAAGGCTAAACCCGTTGTTACCGCTCCGCGGGTTTCCCCGGGTGTACCCGTCGATGGATACATTGTAAAACCGGCCGTCTTAAACGATGAACTGGAAATCACCGGTACCCTGGAACCCAACCAGGAAGTGGACATCGTCAGCGAACTTCCCCGGAAGATCATCCGGATCAACGTAAAAGACGGAGCATCGGTTACAACCGGTCAGGTACTCTTTGAAATGGACAATGCCGACCTGCTGGCCCAACTGGAAAAACTTCACCAGCAGGAAAAATTAGCGAGATTAAATGAAGAACGCCTCCGTGATCTCATCCAGCATGAAGCAGTCGTACAGCAGGACTATGATCAATCTTTTACCAACCTGAAAGTTCTGGAAGCACAGATTACCGAACTACAGGTTTTGATAAATAAAACCAGGATCAGGGCACCATTCAGCGGTCAGCTGGGCATCGTTCGTGTATACCCGGGAGCCGTGGTTTCCGCAAATACGGTACTTACACATCTTCAGGATAATAGCATGGTCAAATTGGATTTCCACGTGCCTGAAAAATATGCACAGACCATTCTAACCGGAAGCCAGCAGAAATTCACGGTGGCTTCCGATACAAAACAATACAGTGCCAAAGTGATAGCGCGGGAAGCAGGGGTGGATCAGAGTACAAGAACCCTTTTGATCAGGGCCGTAAGTCAGAATCCCGGAAGGGTTCTGCTTGCCGGGCAAAGCGCCAGAATGCAGCTGTCCATGCACTCGACCGCCGACGCATTGATGGTTTCATCCCAGGCATTGATCCCTTCTTCACAGGGATATAGCGTCTATACAGTAAAAAGTAACCAGGTTCAATTGGCTGCCATCGAAATCGGTCAACGCGGGCCCTATGCGGTAGAAGTTTTACACGGTTTACATAAAGGAGATACGGTTGTGACCAGCAATTTATTGCGGTTAATGCCCGGTTCCGTTGTACAGTTTGCGAGCCTGAAGTAGGCGGGAGGCGGGACGCGGGAGGCGGGAGGCCTTTTCCATCAACGACGTCCACCGTTAATAACTAATAACTAATAATTAAAAATTGTATGAGCGCTATATCACAAGCAAGTATTTCCCGGCCCGTGCTGGCCGGCGTAATGTCGGTTCTGCTAATTCTCTTCGGCATCGTAGGTTACACATTTCTGGGGACCCGTGAGTACCCGGTTACCGATTCACCCATTGTGACGATCACTACTGTATACCCGGGAGCCAGTGCAGATATTATTGCATCGCAGGTTACAAAACCACTCGAGGAAGCTGTGGCCGAAGCCAATGGCATCCGCGCCATGAGCTCGGTGTCCCGTGAACAGGTAAGTGTGATCACGGTAGAGTTCAATCTGAACGCCGATTTGGAAGCCGCTGCGAATGATGTCCGCGACAAGGTTTCAAAGTCCCGTCAGCAACTGCCGACGGATATTGAACCCACTATTGTTGAAAAATCCGGCCCTCCGGATTTCCTTGTCTTTCTGACTGTACAAAGTGATACAAAAAGCCTGGAAGACATTACCGATTTTGTAAACATTAATATCAAGGAAAGACTGCAATCCATTCCGGGTGTACGGCTCGTCGATTCATACGCCGGTCGTAAACGGTCCATGCGTTTGCGTATGGACCCGGTCAGGCTTGCCGCATATCAACTGACACCGGCCGATGTGCAGGCTGCCCTGCAAAAAGAAAATGTGGATTTGCCCAGCGGACGTATTGAAGGTCAGAATACTGAAGTTACTCTTCGTACAGAGGGCAGGCTGGTTACCGAAGACGATTTCAATAATATGATCCTGCGTCAGCAGGACGGCGCCATAATACGGTTCAAAGACATTGGCACGGCGATCATGAGTTCTCAAAACGAACGAACAGCCATGATCGTCAGTGAAGGTAATACTGCGCGTTACGGCGTCGGTACAGGCGTTCAACCGCAACGGGGAGCCAATTCGCTGGCTATTGTGGATGAATTTAAAAAGCGTTTTGCCGACATTCAGAAAACCGCACCCAAAGATTACATTATTTCACTGGGTAAAGATTTTACGGTTCCTGTGCGGAATTCTCTGTCAGAAGTGGGAGAAACATTATTGCTCGCCTTTGTGTTGGTCGCATTGATCATTTTTATCTTTTTACGCGACTGGAGAAGTACCATCATTCCTTTAGTGGCCATTCCGGTTTCGATCATCTCTGCTTTTTTCATCATGTATATTGGAAATTTCTCCATAAATGTATTAACCTTATTGGGCCTGGTGCTGGCAATCGGTCTGGTCGTGGATGATGCCATCGTAGTACTGGAAAATATCTATAGTAAGGTAGAACAGGGCATGACACCGATACAGGCGGCAAGAAAAGGATCTGATGAAATTTATTTCGCGGTCATTTCGACCACGATAACACTGGCTGCCGTTTTCCTGCCAATACTTTTCCTCGGAGGAATTACAGGAAAGTTATTCCGCGAGTTTGCCATTGTGGTTTCGGGGTCCGTTTTAATTTCAGCCTTCGTGGCCCTGACCCTTTCTCCGATGATGAGCGCATACCTTTTAAAAACAGGTTCACATCATAACTGGCTTTATAAAAAAACAGAACCGTTTTTCATAAAGCTGAATGACGGATATGAAAAATCATTGAGATTCTTTTTCAAAACAAGATGGGTTGCTTTTGGCCTGCTGATTGGCTCATTTGCAATAGCCTGGCTGCTCGCCCCCAAGTTACCTTCAGAACTCGCTCCGCTGGAAGATCGTTCCATGGTGGGCCTGGCCGTGATCGCTCCCGAAGGCACTTCTTATGAAAGTATGGAGGAAACCATGAAGGCTATCAGCAATTATGTTTCGGATTCCATACCCGACCTGAATGAAAACAGAACCTACGCCGGGATTGCTGCATCGATCGGAACATTGGTGCAGCCGGTGAATGGCGGGTTTCAATGGATCTTTCTGAAGGAACCAAAGGATCGCAAAAGCGGATTAACACAAAACCAGGTATATCAGAAACTGATTGTCGCATCACAAAAATTCCGGAACGTGATCGTAATCCCGATTCAGATTCCGACCATCGGTGGTTTCTCCAGCGAACAACCCCTGGAATATGTTGTAGAAGCTCCAGATCTCAAAAGCCTGGAAGCCGTTATTCCGAAGATGATGGGCGAAGTATATAAATCAGGAAAACTCGTATTCCAAAATCCTGATTTTAAAATTGACCGTCCCGAAATTGGTATCAGTATTGACCGGCAACGCGCTGCCCAATTGGGTATTTCAACTCAGGAAATCGGGCGCACTTTGCAACTCGCTTTAAGCGGAAGACGCTACGGATATTTTATCTACAACGACCGCCAGTATGAAGTGATCGGACAACTGGACAGGCAGGAACGTTCCTCCCCCGATGCCCTGCGTTCTCTTTTCCTGAAGTCAGGAAATGGGGAAATGATTTCATTAGACAATCTGGTAAAAATGAATGAATCAGTCAGTCCGCCTGCTTTATACCGTTATAACCAATCTTACAGTGCGACCATTTCCGCTACACCTGCGCCGGGTGTTAGTCTGGGAGACGCGATCCGGGAGATGAACAGTATTACTAAAAAAGTATTACCCGCCGGATTCAGAACGGCTCTTGCAGGACAAAGCCGCGATTTTGCTGAAAGCAGTTCCAGTCTCATTTTTGCTTTCGTTTTTGCGATCCTGTTAATTTATCTCGTGCTGGCTGCACAGTTTGAAAGTCTGATTGATCCTTTCATCATCCTTCTCACCGTACCCATGGCCGTAACCGGAGCCCTGCTTAGTCTCTGGATCACACATCAGTCGATCAATGTGTTCAGTGAGATTGGTATCATTATGCTCATCGGTTTAATCACCAAGAATGGAATACTGATTGTTGAATTCGCCAACCAGCGGAAAGCTGAGGGGATGAACGTACGTGATGCGGTTTTGGCCGCCGCCGCTTCCCGGTTCCGCCCCATCCTGATGACAACCCTGGCCATGATTTTCGGAACATTACCCATTGCTTTGTCCCTGGGCACTTCTTCAGGAAGCCGAACATCCTTAGGTATTGTGGTGGTCGGTGGATTATTATTTGCGGGCATTCTGACCCTGTATGTGATTCCCGCCGTCTATTCATATTTCTCCAGACCATACAAAGCAAAAGCCGAATCAAATCCCGGCATATTAACTATACCAGGAACGATTATTCCTGCATAAATCAATTTTATATGACACTCAGAAAAGCTTTCATATATACGTCACTTGTTTTTGGGCTCATTGTGCTGCTATCCTATATAGCCAGCGCACAACCAAAACAGTTATCTCTCAGAGAAGCACTTGGTCTGACGTTAGCCAACAACCGCGAAATCAGAATCAGTTCTTTGGACGTGGACCGGTCGGAACAATTAACTCAGGTTGCAAAAAGTGCATCACTTCCTTCCGCCGGTGTTAGTGCACAGGTATATCATTATTTTTATGAAGCACCTTTTTTCGGAATCGGCAATTCGGGAGGCAGCAGCGACAAAATATCATATGATCGTTTTGGCGGAAGAGATCAGGCAGGGGCAACTGCCTGGATCACGCAACCCGTCTACAATGCTGCTACCAAACCCGGAATCATTCAGGCTAAACTGCAGGAACGCCAGAGCCGCTTATCCGTAATAGATAAAAAAACGGATATCGCAGCTTTGCTGAAACAAACCTATATCCGGATACTGGTTCTGCGCGAGCGAATCAAGTTGCAAAATGAAAGTCTCGCAAGAAATGAAAAGGCATTGCAGGATGCAAAATCCTTATTGGCCCAGGGAAGGGCTTTGCGCGTAGATACTTTACGTGCTTACACATCTGTAAAAAATCTGGAACCTGATCTGTTGAAACTATCGCTGGCGATCGAGGTAGGTAAGCAGCAACTCAGAACCTTGACAGGTCTGGACAGCCTGCAGGAAATAGAATTAACCGATTCACTGATCCTGCCTGAAACCGTACCGGTATTCTTCAAAGAAGAAGAAGTTTATAATGAAGCCAGGCTTCACAGGGCAGATCTGCAGTCCCTCGACCTGCAACAACAGTCCTCAGACCAGCAGATCAGGATTGCCGCGGCTGCGATGAAACCCTCCATCTCATTGACCGCTCAATACCTGATTCAAACGCAAACGAATAAATTCGATTATTTTAATGCTTTTTATCCTTCTACTCCGTTCGTGGGGGCGCAGTTTTCGGTTCCCATCTTTAATGGCTACAGTAATAAGGCTAAGGTAAAGAAAGCCCAGATTGAAAAAGATCAATCCGTCATTCGTTCCCAACAGGCATATGAAGAACTGCGCAGTTCTGTAAAGCAGGCAGTAGCAAACGTACGCGAAACCGCCGCCCGTATACAAACCAGCGATAACGTAAAAAATACGGCCAGGCTGAGCTATGAGATTACCCAATACCGATATGCCAGGGCAGTAGCCTCCCGTCTGGAATTGACAGATGCGGAACTGGCATATACACAGGCGCAGTCCAATTACCTGGAAGCGG
>Ga0206913_1010_pt1 | contig 66100 bp, 60 predicted proteins | sample Alteio_BWOrgHeat_72_FD_152942 | JGI IMG/M metagenome (GOLD analysis project Ga0206913, IMG submission 152942) | Enriched cells from forest soil in Barre Woods Harvard Forest LTER site, Petersham, Massachusetts, United States -... | ecosystem: Environmental > Terrestrial > Soil > Temperate forest >... | reverse complement strand
TTATCATTTATTTATTGTCTTTCCAATGCTGAATGCTGTTTATGGTCAGGTTCTCCCTTTCCTTCTTCGATCAATTTAAACAGACTCACTTTGACGTAATGATTCCATCCCTTCGTGCAGTCTTCAAAACATTCGATTCCGGCATTCAGGCCGACATGTATCATACTGATCCGGCTGGAACCGTTAACAGATGACAGCTGCCACAGAATTTTTGTGCCCTTCCATTCTTTTTTGTCGTTCATCCAGTGCAGGTTGCAGTCAAGCACATGCCAGACCAGTTTTTGGGCAGGAATGACTTCTGTGATTTTAAACGTCGAAAAGGTTTCTCCAAATCGAACGGTAAATTCATCATTCAGATTTTTCGAACTGCCTTCTGTGTTTTCGGTCCACCAGGCTGACACCCGGCATATTGCTTCAAATGCTTTTTGAGCAGAACAATGCACTTCAATATCTGCATGATAATCGGTTCCGGTAACTGTTTTCATTTTTTTTATTTTAAATGTTTAACGATAGGTAACTTATTAGTTACTCAAATATATAAGTAACTTTTCAGTTACCCAAATATTTTTTAATTTTTTATGTACGGGCGTCCGTGCGCTGTTTCATCATGGCCGATACAATATCCACAATGATTATTAGCTTTGCTGTTCAACTATGAACAGGAAAACAATACTGATTACCGGCGCCACAGAAGGTATTGGGAAACTGGCGGCAACTGACCTGGCAAACCAGTTTAGGGATGCAAGCATTTTAATCCATGGCAGAAATAAAGAAAAACTTGATACGGTATCGAAACAGATACAGGAAAAAACCGGCAACGGAAATATTCAGGCCTTTCTGGCTGATTTCTCATCGCTGGAGGAAGTGCGAAAAATGTCGAAGGAGGTTCTCGCAGCCCATGACTCCCTGGATATATTAATTAATAACGCCGGTGCGGGTTTTGCCGCTCCCAGGCTAGGAAAAGACGGCACGGAAACACGATTTACAGTTAATTACCTGGCACCCTTTCTACTCACCCGCCTCCTGCTTCCGGCTATTCAAAAGCCTGTTTCATCGCGCATCGTCAACGTGGCTTCGGCCGGTCAATCTCCCATTCATTTTGATGATATTATGATGGATAAAAATTTCGATCCTGTAACTGCTTATGGGCGGAGCAAACTGGCCATCATTATGTTTACGTTTGACCTGGCTGAAAATTTAAAAACAGCAACCGCGAACTGTCTGCACCCGGGCACTTATCTGGATACAGGGATGGTTCGTGAAGCAGGTATCCATCCACTGGGAACTGCGCAGAGTGGCGCGGACGCGCTGGTATATCTCGCTATATCGCCCGAATTGAAAAATATCAGCGGAAAATATTTTAATGTAAAGACTGAAGCCCGCGCCAATGCCCAGGCTTATGATATAGAAGCCAGAAGAAAATTAGAGAAGATCGGCTTGCAGCTGACGAAACTATAACCCGCCATTATTTTACAACGATCGTTCCTTTCATGGTCGGATGAATGGTACAATGATAGGTGTATGTGCCGGCTACGGAAAATACCCTCGAATATTTGCTTCCCATCGTGATATCACCACTGTCAAAACCTGTGGCGTCGGATGTGACCGTATGTGTCATGTTATCATTATTAGTCCAGGTTACAGTCGTTCCGACAGACACAGTAAGTGTTGCCGGAGAAAAGGACATATTAATAATACTTACAGCATTGGCGACAGGAGGTGGTGTTGTGGTGTTATTGGAACCGTATCCGCTGCTTTTACCGCAGGCAATGATGGCAGTTGCTGAGATCAGCAGCAAAAATATGTATTGATACCATATTTTATTTTTCATAAAAGCTGTTTGTATTGGATACGCCCAATACGAAAGTATAGTTGCGCGGAAAGATAATTTGTGAATTCCTGCTGATCAGTTGCGATTTCCGGGGTGCATAGAAATTAACTGATTTCGATTCCTTTTATAATTGCTCCCAAACCTGCCTGGCGAAATTTTCAAGCGAAGGATCGCGTGCTCCCATCAGCAGCAAAACGCAATTCTCTGGTAAATGCGGGCGAACTGTTTCTAAAAATTTATTCCGGTCCTCAACAAAAAATGCTGGTTTACCCATCGCCTTCAGATCTTTGATCAGATCAGCGGCGGAAATATCCTTTACAGTTGTGCCACCCGCATAAAATATTTCACTCATCCAAATTTCATCTGTGGGCCTGAGCACCCTTCCGATCTCTGTTACAAAATCATTTCGCAGGAAACGGGTGGGTCCATACCCATGTGGCTGGAACCAGGCTATCACTTTCGGTGCGATTTCCTGGCAGGCTTCAATTGACACCGCACATTTTATGGGGTTATGCGCATAATCATCAATCAACCATACACCGTGTTTTTTTCCCAGCACCTGGTGACGCCGATAAATGCCTTCATATGATTTTAATGCTTCGGCACTGATTGAGAGATCAACACCCAGTTCGCAGGCTACGGCCGATGCAGCCAGTGCATTTTCCATATTGTGTTTGCCGACTGTATTCAGGGTAAATTCCACTCCATTGATTTGAAAATTTATGACCAATCCCTGCTGTCTGAATCCGGTAGCCTGGTAACCTGCAGGAAATGCAGGGTCCGCAGAAAAGTCAACGGAGGCATTTTGTGATAATTGCCTGGCTGCAGTTTGCGCCAGGTTGACAAGAAAAAGTTGCTGTGTATTGTTCCTGAATTCCCTGAATATCTCCATCAGGGCATCCATCTCCTTGTGGTCCTTATCCACATTCAGCAGGACGCCCACTTCCGGTTTATACTGAACGATAGACCCATCACTCTCATCCGCCTCTATCACCAACCATTCCCCTTTGCCTGCTTTGGCATTTCCGATCCGGCCTTCTTTCATAATACTTACCAGTCCGGCGCCGCTGATGATGCTGGGATCTAATCCGGCATATAGCAGGATATCGAAAAGCATGGCGCAGGTGGTGCTTTTGCCGCTGGTGCCTCCCACTGCAACCGTTTTCTTACTTGCTGCAATGAAGGCAAGCAATTCTGACCGTTTAATAATCGGGATGTTCAACCCCGCTGCTTTTTGCACTTCCGGAACTGTATCTTCCACTGCCGTTGAAATAACCACCAGGTCGGTTGTCTGACTGATGCCTTCACCGTCCTGGAGAAAACATTGAATACCCAACGCTTCTAATTTGTCACGCGTATCATTGAATACAGCTGGAAGAAAATACCTGTCAGAACCGGAGACCTGTTTGCCGGTTCCGGCTAGATATTGTGCGATGGCGCTCATACCTGTTCCCGCAATCCCAATAAAAAAAACCGTTTTGAAATCACTGAGGCCCGAAATCATGCTCCATTATTTATTGCAAATAAACAGATTTATCCTTCAGTTCCGGTATATCATATGTCAGATGCTTAAAATGTCTGCTCTGTGGTTCCCGCAACCGGGCACGTATAAATCTCGTTCTAATGTAAAACATTAGAACAAAAATGCAAAGACCTGCAGTTGTTTTATACAATCCCAAAGCTGTTTTTTATACAATGCCCCTGGCATTACTTGCCATCGGTTCCTATCTCGATCCGAATCTGTATAATGTTATTATTATAGACGGCAGACTGGAAGAAGATCCAATAAAAAAAATTCTTTCCGAACTTTCAAATGCCATTTGCTTTGCCGTTACGGTTTTGACGGGTAATCCGATTAAAGATGCTTTATATACCTCAAGAATTGTAAAAGAAAAATTTCCGGAATTACCAGTAGTCTGGGGTGGATGGCATCCTTCGCTGTTTGTACAGGAGACGCTGGAGGATCCCTCCATTGACATCGTTGTAAAAGGTCAGGGAGAGATAAGCTTTGAAGCATTATTGCAGCGGTTCTTACATAAGGAAACATTATCCGGTTTGCCCGGAATCAGTTATAAGGAAAATGGCCTTATAAAAAATAACCCTGAGCGGCATCTTGCTGACATCAATTCTTTCCCTGCATTGAATTATGATCTGATCGATGTAAAAGGATATATGAAACTGAGCGGTAAAAATCAAATTGACTATATCTCTTCACAAGGTTGTCGCTTCCGTTGTGCTTTCTGTGCAGACCCGGTGATGTACAAAAGAGGATGGCATGGCTATTCTGCCCGTCGGGTGGGTGAAGAGATCGGGCAACTATGGAGGAAACACAAATTTGACCATGTACATTTTCAGGATGAAACCTTCTTCACAAACAAGAAAAGAGTACAGGAGGTAGCGCAGGAGTTTATTAATCGGCGGTTGCCTATTACCTGGTTCGGGACAATGCGCGCTGATCAGGGAGTCAGGCTGGATGATGAAACATGGCAATTGTGTAAACAATCCGGTTTGAAAAAGATCATGATCGGTATGGAAGCCGGTACTCAGCAAATGCTTGACTGGATGCAGAAGGACATTAAACTGGAACACATATTTGAAACGGCTGAAAAATGCGTTTACTATCGTATAGCCATCATCTTCAGCATTATTGTGGGTTTTCCGGGCGAACGTCCGGAAAGTGTTTTGGAGACATTGGAAGTTGTTAAAAGACTACGCAAGATGAGCGGGAATTTTTCGATGAGTATTTATTATTACAAACCTTATCCGGGTAATAAGATCGCGGACGAATTGTCTTCAAAAGGTTATCAATTTCCACAGGGACTTGAAGAATGGAGTGATTTCGATTATGTAGACTCCGGGAAAAGTGACTGGCTGACCGCCAATCAGATCAGGTTTATAGAACGATTTAAATTTTATGAACAACTGGCCTGGAGCAGACCCACGGTACCAAAATTTATATTGCAGAAAATAGCGAAGTGGCGATGTGAAAAAAATATTTACCGGTTTCCGGTAGAAAAAAATATTATCCGGTTTCTAAAACCTGCCCCTAAAGTTTCTTAATAGTTTGGGGGATCTGAAAAACCGTCCCTTTATATTTTCGCATAGGCCCTCACGGGAAATGTACCGGCTCCTTTAAATTTTGGTGGCACCGCATTAAAACGGTAGCCAAATGCAGGCAGTTTGTCGAGATTGCACAAGTGCTCAACTATCAAAATATCGGCACCCAATAACGTTGTATGAACCGGACGGCTCCGTCCGCGCGTATCGTCAATATTATGACTGTCAATTCCAACCAGTTTAGCCTGACGGTCCTTTAAATATCCGGCGGCCTCAGCAGTCAGATAAGGATGTCCTTCAAAATATCCGGACGTATTCCAATTTCTTGCCCAATCAGTGAAAACAAGAACGGCTTTATTACGGATCTCTTTATCTATGAAGAATTCCGGACCCACCGCCATGACACTTCTGGCGTCGATAGTGATGGCATCCAAATCGGCAAATTGTTCCAGCCCTACTTCTGACAGATCCCTGCCATGTTCAAAACGATGAAAGGGGCAGTCAATATAAGTTCCGGTATTGGTTACCATTTCTATTTTTCCGATCTGGAATGTCGTACCCTCATCATAGTTTGCTTTTGATTGTTCCCGGCTGATATAGTCACAGACGAGGGGAGCAGGTAGTCCTTTGTATGTAATGAGTCCGTTGAAAATTGTATGGCTGAGATCGATGAGTTGCGGTATCATTAATCACGAATTATAATGCGACAGTTATTACCATCTTTCGACAACCAGCTTTTGCGTACCCACGACTTTATTGTTTTCATCCAGGATGCTGACATAATAAAATCCCTGGGCCGTGGAACCTGGAATATGAACCAATTCTGTCTGTATATTTCCGATAATTGTTGCCGTCTGTTTTAATACTGTATTTCCTAAAACACTGGCCAGTTGAATCGTATAATTGCCGGGTTTAAGCCCGTTGAACTGAATACTGACTTCATCGTCCATCACAGGATTCGGGAAAACCCTGAACTGGCTTAACTTATCGGGAGCTTTAGTGATAAATAAATTGGAATTAGCTGCCGTTTTTGAATGTAATACATTGCTATTGGCCAGATCAGCACTTCCAAACGCTTCATGGGCTCCTGAAGAAGCTGTCGCATTCCAGGTTTCCGGGTCCACCGTAAAATAACCATCCGCATACAGGGAACTGCTTATAAGAATCCTGCCATCCTCAGTGACCGCTGCTCCACTTGTCGTGAATTTGGCCGGCAATGCCGAAATGGTTGCCAGATAGGTCGTATTTCTAGTCGCTATATCCACTTTAAAAACCCGGTTGCTGCCGGTTACCAGAAACAGGCTGCCTGCATCATCGGCGATCAGATCGCCGCCGGAATTGGCGCAGGGATTGTTACGAATGGACATATCCTTGTTCATTGGATCGTCCTGCAGTTCGCCGAGGTCCGTCAGGGCGGGCGCACCGTTTGTTGAAAAACGAATCAGGTGATTTCCATCGTTTGTAATGGTATACCCATAATCATCGGGCGCGATAACCATACGGTTGATGGAACCTGCGGTCTTAAAATCGTATTTGCCGGCTTTGCTGAAGAACTGATCTGAAAAAGAAACTACTTCCATTGTCGACAGATCAATATAACGCAATTGATCGATACTCATGGGGGCATAGTAGAGACGGTTGGCTTTCCTGTCGTAGGCAATGGCTGCCACACTGCTGTTCAACGCCGGTTGCGGACTAAAACCGGCAAGCGTACCATTTGCAGCATTGGAGATCTTTTTATTTGCATATTCTTTATAAGCAGCAAAATCGAACAGATCCTGATCCTTGTCCTGTACGTTTAATAATATTTTGCTGAATTCCCCTGTACGGGTATCGAGTTTACGAAGCGCGATCCATTCAGAGCCCCCTTTATTCACGGCGGTAACCGCGTAGGCAAAATGATCATTCTGGCTTCGGGCGGAATTAAAAAGCAGGGGCATGGTTATAATCGCCAGTCTGCAAAAAAAACTCATTCTCATAGCAGTTTGATTTAGGAAAGGTAACAAATAAGAATGTTACAATCAACTGATTTACAAGGGATGTAATGGAATTTAGATGCTATCCGGAGCAGATCACCCGTTTTTGAAGGAATATTGGGGCCCCAGCCAGGGCGGCGATCTCAAAAATAATACAGTTCGAATCGGAAAACAGAAATTTACCCTAACCAAATTTAGTGTTTTGTTTCAAAATATCAAAAAGAATGTGCCTGTATCTCAGCAGGGATCAGCCAGGTTCTTTTCTTCAAAAACCCATTTAATTGTACGGGGATCAAAACATGAAAGCAGCCGCACATTTTATTTTCATTATTCAAAATGGATTTATAAATCAGGAGATAAATGCGATACAATCCATCTCCACCAGTGAATTTCCCGGAACACCTCCTTTTGCAACAGCCACTGTTGTACGTACCGGTGGCTTATCACCGAAACGACCACGGTACACGGCATTCATGCCGTCATAATCTGCAATATCACTCAGGAAGACGCTCACCTTCAATACATTTTTCATGGAGGAACCCGCTTTGACCAACTCTTTTTCCAGCTCCTGCAAAACCGTTTCGGTATGTGCTTTAATATCTCCGGCATAATGCGCCCCTTTCCCGGCAATGAATACCAGGTTACCAAATTTTGTGGAGCCGGAGAATAAAGGGACCTCCTGGTCCATCACTACTCCGGAAACTTCTTTCTTATTTTCATTGCCGTTTGTTTCCGCAATTGCCATGGATCGAAGTCCAACAAATCCCAATATGGATAAACTGATTTTTTTTAACATTGATCTTCTTTCTGTTTTCATGTTGAGTTATTTTGATAAATAATTAATTCGTTTTGGTAAATATAAGGCCGCACTCATGTAGACAAAGGAGGTCCGGCCGGAACAAAAATCGGATGCTGTTCTTCTTTATATACATATCTGCCGGCCGAGAATCTGACAGTTCCATATTCAACCATATAAACGGATCCGCTTATAGAATCTCCTGTCACTTTACCAGTGAAAGTAAAATTGATCCTGTTTTCTACTTCGCCTTCCTGGCTTTTTATTTTTATCATATCGCCCTCCAGAGTTCCGGCGATATTTTGTGTCGCGAATTTTCCTGAATGGATTCCCTGTATCCAATTTTGATCCTGCTCGAGTATCCAGGTATATTGTGTTTTACTGGTAAAGTACTCTACTAAAACATCCCACCTGCCGGCGATGTTAGAAGATGCTTTCGCAGGAGACGTTTTCGGAGATCTTGTTTTTGACAGGACTTCATACATTCTTTCTGCGACAATTTTGTCCTCCCCCGGTTGCATTTGTCCCGCGTTTATCCTTATCGAAGTCAAAACAGGTTCTCCGGGTTTGGGTTTCATTTTTTCAATCGCAACGGCGATTCTGGGTTTATTTCGGCCCAATTCTTCAGAGGCATCTTCTGCTGTTATGTGTAATTGCAGCGGATCCCAGGATATCAGCAGTACTGGCGTGTTGTTGTTGAGCGAATCGGGCTCTCTGAGCAGGGTTCGCACACCGTTTATATCAGAAACCTTTTTGGACACCCTATCCAGATAAGACAACCATGTTGCCCATTGTGCTTTATGATCCATGGCCACCCATGCTTCGATGGCTGCCAATGCGCCGATCATTTCTTCACGGCCAACTTTATTATCCCTTCCGGGTCCATGATGTGGTGAACTTGCCTGCCAGGCTGATTGCAATATATCTTTTTGCCCCAGCAGGATCCCGGAACACTGTGGTCCGCATAGCGCTTTGCCGCCGCTATAAGCCACAACGCTGGCGCCATTTTCCAGATGCACGCAAGGAACTGTCAGGTCTTCTGCCGCAGCATCCACCAGAAATGGAATATTTTTCGGTTTGGATAATTTTGCAATCGCTTCTACCGTAAAATGGCTTTCATCCCCGCTCCCGTCCGAGAGAAAATATACCATGGCTGTTCGTTCGCACAGAGCATCCTGCAATTCCTGCAAACTATCCACCGTGATGATCCGCACGCCAATATTACGTATTGCGTGATCATACACGTTTCGTGAAGGACGTGGAATCACCACCTCGGTTTTTTCAAATCCGGAGAGGTCAGGTATGCGTACCAGCTTTTCCGGGTTACCGCCCGTAACACAGGCAGCGGTAACATGTTTCATGGCGGCGGCACATCCCGCTGAAATCATACCCCATTCTGACTTTGTCAGTTCGGCAAGCCGTTGCCCTACCCCGGTAGCCAGCTCATCATATTGAACAAAATTTTTAGCGGCGGAATCCATGGCTTCCCGAACGATCTGCCTTTCGATTGAACCGCCAATAATCGTATAAGTCCCCATGCAATTGATAAGCGGTTCAACACCAATGGACTGATATATCGCCGGACCCGGTACCAGCGGACCTTTCGGAGCTTGAGTGGCTGCATGAGCGAGAGCATGCCTGGCAGGAAAAACGGTAGCCGCGCCTAACGGTAAAATGGAAAGCCCTTTCAGGACATCTCTTCTTTTCATATGATTTATTAAGAAGTAAAAAATATTATGGCAATGGGGTATCCATTTTCCGAAATCTTAAATTTACTGAAAAACCAACAGTTTGATTTTTGTCTATCTTAAACGGAGTAAAACAATTTATTTGAAAAGGATTTTGATTTGCATTCTCTTTGACTGCCTGTTATAGTAATTCTTCAGTCAGTTTAACGGCATCCTGCATTATGAGAGGGATGATGAAATCTGAAAAGCCCGGACGACAAAAAATCAGAAACTGCAACTGTACCCATTTTATTATCAGTACGACCAACCCTAAATTCAAAAAGTCCAATGCAGGAAAGATGAAATGCCGGATTACCATCGATCCCCGAGTTTCCAATATTTTTATGTGGGTGTTTATTTGAGCTATGAAAAGAAAAACCCCGCAGCTTCCAGTTTTGAAATCCTATCGGGGTTTACCATGACGGAGCAATGACGAATGACTTTAACCGTTATCAACGTACATCTATATCAAAATTAACTCCGGCTGGTGGCGGTGTATGATGGTGATCATACCATTCTCTTGAGTGATGATGATTGGCATTATAATAATGATTTTCAGCACATCCTGACACTGTACATGTCAGTCCCAGAAGAAAAACCAGAAGTGCCAGCATATTTGTTTTAGTGTATTTCATAACAAGTAATTATACCCGTATGTTTCTAAAACCCTGCCAGACATAACGCATTGCAATTCCTGTTTTTCTGGCAAATCATGATGATTATGTAGAAATTACTCTACGCAGACAAATACCTTTACTAAAAAAAATCATGCAGTTTAACACCCGTATTGCTGAAATGGATGATGCCCATACGATAGCATATCTGTGTGAACAATGGGGCTACCAGTCAACAAAAGAAAAAATGCTTCGCTGTTTGCAGGACATTAGAGACAATGGTGATCATATCATATATGCGCTGTTGAATGATACTCAGGTTATCGGATGGATCCACGGCATCTACTCACTTAGAATTGAATCTGATCCGTTTGTGGAAATCGGAGGTTTGGTCGTAGACGAAGATTTCAGAAGAAACGGTTTAGGCAGATATCTGGTTGACAAAATCGTCGAATGGTCCCTGCTCAGAAATTGCCACATGATCCGGGTGAGGTGCAATATTATACGTAAAGAAGCCAATGCCTTTTATAGCAGTATTGGTTTTAAAGAAATAAAACAGCAGAAGGTTTATGATATGACAGTCTGAAAACAGACATCATTCGGACAACTGAAATAGCACAGGCGAAACTTAGAAAAGTTTCGCCTGTACTTACTTAAACCGCTCTAATAAATACTGACCTTTAAAAAATTTTATTTTTATTTAATCACCCACATCACCTGGTTCAGGTCATCCTGCGTAAATCCCTGCGCTTTCAGTGCTGCGTTCCAATTAGCTGCATTTTGTGATTGTTCTTTTACAGGATAGGCCCATCTCACCGGAACGATACCATTATTACCTACTCCAGTTCCTCCTTCAAAAGCGGGAACACCGGTTCTGCGCCAGTTATAATAAGGTTCATATCCTGAATTCTGGAAAGATGCGATATATTTCTGTAAGACGATTTGATTAATTGCTGTAGCCTGATCAGTAGAAAGCTGAACTGTAGGCTGGGTATAATAAGTATTAAAATCAAATGTGAAAGGAAAGGGCTGAACTTCTGTTACAGAACTATTGCCCGGCGGTAGAAAATAAGTGGTAAAACTGGTTTTAGTTATATCAATTCCATAAAAAGCCATCGACTCAGTAATCCCCAACTTATACCAGGTTTCTGCATTTCCAGTGTACCAACCTCTGATAATTCCTTCCGCAATATTGAAACACATTTCTTTGAACCCAACGAGTGAATTTGGCTCCCCGGTAAAATTGCTGTAATATCTGTAACGGTTGATAAAAGAATAAAGACCCGCGTTCGCATTATTATACATAGTGGCAAGGGATTCTCCCGTGCTCGCGCCGGCAAAATATTTATACTGTGCGGCATTGGCTGTATCTGTTTTAACCAGTGCCCAGGCGGGTTCCGTAGTAATAAAAACGCGGGCATCATTCAATGATACCATTGTCTTCATATAAGTATCCGCCATATTAAACCTGGCCGCAATGGATCCGAAATTACTGGGATTGAATGGGTATGTGCTGTAAATATTCGCGCCCCCGGGATTGTAAACAAATTTCAGGTCATCCTTCTGACCTGTGAAAATCGGATATGTGGATGGATTACTCATTATGGCCGAAAATTGGGCCGGTGCATTTAAGTCGGCCGCATGCTTACTTACACTAACCAGCACCCTGAGTTTGAAGGTATTTACCAGTTTTTGCCAGGCTGAGAGATTGCCCGCGTAAAAAATATCCTGTGAAGGAGACAGGGAAACATCATTGGCCGCAATCAGTGCCGCAAAATCGCTGTTCGCTGTATCCAGTTGATTCAACACATAAGCGAATACCTGCGCCTGGGGAGTATATGTCGGTGTTTTATTTGTCACGCCCTGCAGTGCATCCGTGAGAGGTACGTCCCCAAACATGGAAGTCAGATTATAGAAATAATATGCACGTACAAACCGCCCCACGGCTTCATAGGGATTTAATTTCGATGTTCCGATGGCGGTTGCTTCGTTTTCCATCTGAATCACATTTTTCAACACCAAGTAGGGATCAAAATTGCCATTGGTCCAGGAATATATATTATTATCATAGTAATCGTAATTACTGCAATGGTACTGGTTCCAGCGGTGTGCACCATCCCAGGAATTTACACCCTCACTGGAGCCTGTTGCACTGAGTCTTCCCGCGGTTCCGGTTCCGGAGATATCCGTCAGCACGGTACCCAGGATTAAACTGGAAGGCACTTTGGTCGGATCATTCGGATCCTTTTGTTTCTCCTCAATTTGTTTATTGCAGGAAGTAGCCACTAAAAAAGCGACTGCGATTAAAAATATATTTTTTATATTTTTCATAATTTTTTCTTTAAGAATTAAAAGGTCAGATTGATATTGAATCCGTAACTACGAGTCGTTGGTGTCTGCAATCCGGTCAGATAAGAAGGGGAACTGGTATATTGCCCATTTGCCTGCACGGAATAAGTTGCCTGGGAATACTGATCCACATCTACGTCCTTGAATTTTTCCGGGAAGAAGTACAATAGGTTTCGACCCACCAGCGAAATACTGGCACTGCGAATTACACCATTGTTACCAAGAAGTTTCTGTGGTACATTATAGGTAATGGTTACCTCCCTCAGTTTGGCATAAGTCTTTTTTACAATGTCCAGATCGGCGATGGATGCTTCACGTGTTACAAAAGGTTGCACCTGGCTCTTGGTTGTATTGGGAGTCACTGTCAGTTCCTTCATATTTGTGATCTGGCCGGTAATCGGATCCAGCGCTATACCGTTGGGACCGGATAAATTCACACCTTGTCCGGTATATGCAGCGATATTGGCTTCATCCATCGGTCTGGCAGCTCCCAGTGCACCTTCCGCACTTTCAATATGACGTCCGCCCTGCAGTGTTTTCTTTCTAATGTAGTCTTCCATAATTGACTACGACGTTCCAGCTCCATCCGTTTGGATTTACAAACGGTTTCGCATTCATCACTATCTCCCATCCGTCATTCGTGTATGCATTTCCATTAGTCAGGAAAGATGAATAACCCGAAGCAGACGAAGTTCCCTGAGCGACAATCTGCGTGTTTTTATAGTGATACTTTGTGATATCAAAACCCAGGCGATTGTTGAAAAACCGGATATCTGCACCGAATTCAGTTGCCTGTCTGCTTTGCGTAACAATATCGGGGCTAACTGTCTGATCGGTGTATACGGCACTGTTCTGCGCAGAATAAGTGGGTGCCAGGTTATAGGTTTGCGCAAATTTATAAGTAGGACCATCATACGGCGAATTCCAGTAATAACCATATTGGCTGGCTGGTGTGGAACTTACATTCGGTGAGAAAAATGGCGAAGTACCACCGTCCTTACTTTCAGCATAGGATCCTCTGACTTTCAGGAATGAAATAACCGTTGGCAATTTCACATAATCAGAAACAACGGTTGCCAGATTATAGGAAGGATAAAAATAGCTGTCCCCGCTGGGAGGCAGGGAAGATGATTTATCCACTCTTCCTGTGATATTGGCAGTTATAAAGGTTTTATATCCCAGGTCAACAGAATAGTAGGCGCTCAATACCAGCAGGTTTGAATTGAATGTACTACCCGTAAGCGCATTCAAAGAATTGGAGAAGGAATATACGCCTGGTACATTCAGATAGTTGGTTGATGTAAAATTAGAATTGAATGTTTCACTACGAACATTTAGTCCACCTAATGCCGATACGTCCAGCCAACCGGCTATTTGATTTTTATGATACCTGATCTGTGCATCCGTATTGGATTCAAACAGCGCTCTCCGGTCTTCCCGGTAGTCTCCCTGTCTTAACGGTCTTCCATAGGCTCCGGCAGAATAAGGCATCTTTTCGTTGTTCATCATGTCATAAGCTGTCATACTCGGCCTCAATTGTATATCCAGATCATTATTGATTTTATAATTCAGCGATACATATCCATACTCATTATTTTGATAATGCCCCCTCAGCCACTCATATGACATGAAATAAGGGTTATTGTATCGATAGAACTCTTCATATTTCTGTTGGATACCTACCTTTCCCGTTTGCCAGTAATTTCTCATGTCACTCATGGCCCAGTCCGCACCGCCCCAGATAATAATATTATAGATCATACTGTTGGGTCCATATACAACATCCGGAAGATTGGGTGTGGATTGCCTGCTGAAGTTAAAATAGGCAGTGGCAGTCAGCTTATCGTTAAAACGCTGAACTATACTTCCTGCAAAATTAAAATTGTTCAGTTCCGTATTCGGAACGATTCCTTTTTGATAAGTGTTTCCGACAGAAAAACGGATGTCAGTTTTATCAGATGATGAGCTTACTGAAACACTGTTAACAGAAAGAAGTCCGGTTTGTATATATTGCTTCAGATTGTCCTTTCCACGTGCCAGCCAAGGTGTGGGCGCCACATGTCCGGAGTAAGTTGAACCATCGGCAAATGTTGTAGTATATGTCTGAGCCGGGTCATACGCTCCGTCATATTGTGGCAATAACTGACCCCTGAACTGTGGTCCCCAAACATCATAGTCATAGTCATTGTTTCCGACACCAATAGCTCCGTTACCAAAATATGACTGGGGACTCGAACCACCTCCACCGAATGCATATTTGCCGTTGTCACCGGGACCATAAGTATCCTGGTATTTGGGCAAGGCAAGAAATCCCTGGTTCCACTGGGTCGTAGAATTAAAAGTCACTACTGTATGACCTTTGGCACTTGCACCCTTTTTGGTAGTAATGATTATTGCGCCATTTTTTCCCTGGAAGCCATAGAGCGCTGCCGCATTGGGTCCTTTTAATATGGTGTAGGTATCAATATCATCCGAATTAAAATTGTACGTATCAGAACTGAGTGGCACACCGTCAACCACAAACATAGGCCTGTCAGTAGGTGCGTTCTCTCCTCGTATAATCACATCGGGTGAATGACCCACTTCCGAAGTAATATTGACTTGCAAACCGGCCGCATTTCCCTTCAATGCATTGATGGGATCCGCTTCCCGAGCCTGTGTGAGTTTGGATGCATCTACAGTCTGAATGGAATAACCAAGCTTTTTGGAGTCTTTTCGGATACCCGTTGCCGTTACCACCACTTCATTCAGGTTTTTGCTGTTCGTAACTACCGAGATTGACAGGTAGCTGTCGGCGCCGACAGTTATTTCCTGTTTTGTAATTCCGACTCCGGTGATTACAAGCACGTCGCCTTCTTTTGCCTTAATTGAAAATTTTCCATCGAATCCGGATGAGGTACCCGCTTTGGAACCTTTCACAACGATAGAAGCTCCTGCCACAGGAGACTGATCAGTTTCTGATAATACCAGCCCGGTAATGATCTTCGGTTCCCCCGGGGGATAGTTGCCTGCCCGGGTGAAAAGAGGTAAAAGTAAAATGGTGATGAGGAATAATTTAAAATAGTCTTGCAGGGTGATTCTGTTGGTCATAAGCGAAGTTTTAAATTATTTTAGCGATTGTCGTCGGCGAAAGTATCGGCGACGTATTTCCGTGTGATTAACTAAAAAAAAACTAATTGTTAATAATTTTAACAGAAAACTAATCACCCAACATGGAAAGGATCGGTATGACTAAAATGTTATTGGCAGGCTAATTCAATATTATGTTCGTGGAACAGATTTCGGGAATGATATACTTCCAAATAACTATTTCATAATAGCAGTTAATAAAAAAGAAATATTATTGGAAATAACTACAAGTGCAGAATCATAACACATTGACAACTTCTTCGGCAAGACCAAAGGACATAGTCATTCCTGTTCCCCCAACTCCGTTTAATATGTAAACCCCGGGTTCAGGTGAGTAAAATATTTCAGTATCGTTATTGGTCAGTTTGCCATACACCCCGTTCCAGGTTTCAATTAATTTTGGATTGCGTAGTGAGGTAAACTGATTCAGGTATTTCAGAATTAATTCGTTTATGCATTGTTTATCAAAAGGATCAGGTGACAGGCCATATTCGTGTGAGTCTCCAATGGTGAGATGACCCAGGTGATTCTGCGAAACCATCACATGGATTCCCCATTCCAAATATTCCGGCAACTCCTTTTCATAGTATTGTCTTAATTCGTGGAGTGAGGGGGCTGCTCTGAAACTTGGATAATGTATGAGAGAAAGACCGCCGCAGAGTGAAGCGCCAATTCTTGGCGATCCCTCTTCCTTCCATCTCATCATCTGCAGTTTGCATTTGGTAAGCGGGAATTTTTCAAATTCCCCGGGGTATAATGTTTTAAAATCGGAACCACTGCAAATAAATATCAGGTCTGCGTTAAACCTTTCAGAGCCCGAAGTAATATTCCCGGACGAGGTAGCTGTGACTGCCTTTCCCCAGTTAAATTGAATATTCAGAGTAGACTGAAAATATTCGGGTAATATGGCAATGGCTTCCCTGGGATCTATAATCAATTCTTCGCGACTAAATAAACCACCCAGGCAGTTTTCTTTTTTGGCAATACCTGATCTGGAATGCACTTCATTCGTATTCAGCATAACAACATCACGCCCTTCTTCTTTAAATGTTTCAAATAATTCCTGTAGCACCTGCCATTCTATCTGGTTATATGCAAGGTGTAAACTTCCTACAGGATCATACCATAATCTGCTTGAATCGCCTATATCCTTCCAGCAATTGCGACTTCTGATCGCCCGTTCATACAATTTACCTGCCGGTTGTCCTATTGGCCATACCATGCCAAAATTCCTGACGGAGGCACCTGATGCCTTCAAATTTCTTTCATATACGTTTACAACATACCCATTAAGGGCCAGGGCTCTTGCGGTAGCCATACCGACTATTCCTGCCCCCACTACGATAGCTGATTTATTAGCCATTGCCGGGAATTGTTTTCCCGAATTTACTCGAAAAATATAATAGAGACAAGATGGCGCCGGCGATTCCCAAAACCGATAATATGACTACTCCATGGGAATAAAAATTGGACCAGTTTATTTTTAACCTGAGAAATTCTTTTGTAAACAACACTACAACGCTACCCAGGTATCCAAAAGAGTCGGCCACATAAATCAGGAATCCAACGGTCCCCGGGTATTTAAATGTTGCTATCAGCCTTTCAAAAAAAATACAGTTAAATGGTATATAGGTCGTATACAACCCCAATCCTACCAGTGCCAGCCACCAAAAGGGTGTAATAAGATGTCCTATATAAAGCAAACTGGTAATTCCTGTAATTAAAAATCCGGTGATAATGATATAATGAGTAAACTTAAACGCTTTGAGATTATTTTTTACCAATATCATACTGCCCATCAGGATAAGCAAAATCACACTGACGGGCGTTTCGGTTTTTGTAAATAAAGAAGGTTGGTTTCCATAACCGTTTTCTATCCACATATCAGCAATAAAATTATCCCTGAGGTCCCTGAACATAGTGGAAAAAACGTATACACTCATGGCAGCAACCAAACCCGGGAAGAAAATCCTTACAAATTTTTTCCTGTCTTCTTTGGACATGGGGAGCCGCTTACTCCGGGCATTAATATCTTCTTCGGTCGGAGGTGGAATCTTTTCCAGGAAAATAACACAAACTATCAGCGGGATTGCAAATGCGAGCCCGGTGTAAAAGGGCACCCATAACTCTGTGATATTAAAATGCAACCGGATATATTCTGCAATGGATTTTACGAACCCGGATGAAAAAATAAAACTGACGGAAAGGGCAGCCCCTATGAAATCCGTAGTCATCCGGCCCTCCACATAAGAAAAAATAATACCCCAGATCATGCCCAGCGGAAATCCATTGATAAACATAAATAATATGTTCCAGGGTGCCGGTGTTATCGCAAACAGCAAAAGTGCCAGCCAGGATATACCGGTCAGGTATAAAATCACATTCCCCCGACCCATTTTTTTTAATTCCGAAATAAACCGGATCCCATAAAATTTACTGCTGGCATATCCCAATACCTGACTGATCACCAGCCATACCTTATAACTGACGCCTGCATAAGCCATTCCATCAAAAGTGCAGATGGTAAATCCTTTTCGGAATCCATACACGGTACAGTATGTCAGAAATGTAATGATGGATGCAAATAGTGTGACTGCCAGTTTATTCCTTGCGGGCGATAAGGTCAGGGAATTTTGCAAAATATTATTTCAGAAATTATTTTACGAAACGAGATGATGCACGATCATGTCATGGAAATGGTTTAGATCAGGCAATGGCTTATCCTGAACCTTTGCCTGTTCGTCCCATCTTCTCATCATAATGATTTCAGAAAAAAGAGGATCTTTTTCAAAAGCGTTTGCTTCCTCACCAGTCATCACACCTCCCTGAAAATCGAGTGTTTTCCGGCTCGCTTCAGATAGCTGGTTGAAATAATCCGGGTCCTTTCGGGTCAAATATCTTTTCGCCTGCACATGTGAAGCGACCAGTTTTGATATTTTATATGAAAATCCATTTTCAGATAAATATTGTGCACCCAGGGCCTCATGATCTTTGATTCCATATTCATCCATTTCATTTTCTTCCGTTGCCTCTTCTGTTATATGCCCGATGTCGTGAAGAAACGCGGCTAATATGACTTCTTCATCAAAGCCACCCGATTCGGCCAGCTCTGCAGTCTGAACCATATGTTCCAGCTGGGATACCTTTTCTCCGGCATATTCTGACCCGCCATATTGTTTATAGAGATGGATGATCGTGTCAGCTACGTGGACAGCTTGTTCCTTTGTCATGCCGTTAAATATCTTATCGCTAAATTAAGTCCGATTCATTTTATTCCCGTCAGTTTTAAAAACTTCTTTAATTATTAATATTTAACTCACATTCAGGACTCATAACTTAATAATTATTTCACGGAGCTAACTTCCCTCCATGGTGCATCATTTTTGCTTCAACTGGCGATTGATATGTATCTTGGATGAAAATATCAATCATGGCTAACCGGATTTTCCTGCTTATGTTCAGTTTTCTCGTTTACACCAGTGCAAATGCACAGAAACCGGATAAAGAAATTGAATCTTCCATTGAGACTTTAAATAAAGCAATGATTTCGCCGGATAAATCCACGCTGGACAAGTTAACGGCAGAAGATTTAAGTTACGGCCATTCTACAGGGGCTGTACAGAATAAATCGGAATTTATAAAGGATGTATTATCGGGACCAGTTAAATTCTTTCAGATAGATAATGCAAACCAGATCATAACTGTGACTGACAATACGGCGATCGTACGGAATATCTGTTCAATTAAGGGGACCCGGGACGGGGCTCCCCTGGACTTAAAAATCGGTATTTTGATGATTTGGATAAAAAAGGGTGAAGGCTGGAAATTACTCGCACGTCAGGGATATAAATTGCCATGAATTGCAAAGGCAAAATTCCTTTGAGAGCATAGAAATACGAACGGATCACTGGTACCCATGAACCAATTATATTAACCTATGAACGTCGAATAATTTTTTTAAAGAGGCCGATGTTTTGCCGGCGATTCAATGACTACTTTTGTGTCATGGCAGAGAATTATAGAAAGCCCACAAACAACAACGCGCCGATCCCATTTTCCATAGAAGCAGAAGGTCAAACTTATTCCGGCACACTAACTGCATCTGGCAAACTGCCGGCCTTTGGCATGCCAAATACATTTATCCTGCGAATGACAGGAAAACCCACCATGACTATTTCTATATATATGGGCAAATGGGTGATGCAGGGGAGTTCAGCGTTTGTGCAGGCATTAAGCGAATGGATAAATAATTATTATCGCTAGATGCGGAAATTTTATACCAGCTCTATAGATTTCAGGTGATGATTCAAATGATTTACATAATCCTGCGCAAGATGCTCCACGGTATGAAAACAAACGGCCGTTTTGCCCGTATCACTTTGAATCTGCAGTCTGTGCGTGGGATAATTTACCAATACCCGAATGATCTGTCTGTTCAACAGGCGCCATAGCTCCAGTAATTCTTCAATATCTGCAGAAATATAATGTTGCGCATCAACCCATTCCACCTGATCATAGGTCAGCGTAAAATTTTCCGTATAAGTAGACCTTACAAATCGCTGAAGATTTATCTGGGCACTATCTATCAAATGCCCTATTATTTCCTTTTTTGACCATTTATTGGGTCCTGCTTTGTAATTCCAGTTTTTCGATAATAAATCCGTGTGTAAGAAATCCATGAGTGTCTTTTCCAGGTTTCTTGCTATTTCTTTCATAGTCGATTTAAATAATGATTTACGAATGAAATGCCTGTTGCAGGCCTCCCGAAGGTCATTGCCTGACACCAGGGGCCTGGATAAATGGTTTTCCTGCCCTCGGGCAAGTAAAACCAAAAGACTTTCTGAAGATAATTGTCTCATATTCATGAGACGCAGCGGTTAGTATAAATGTTGCACCCTGCCGGAAAATTAACTTTCAAGGAACAGCCTGAGCAGATAATAATTAATTAATGTATAACCTGTATGGCTTAAGCCGGGTCTTTGGAAATGATTGTCCAGTCATCCTTCGCATGGCCTTTTCCCAGCCAGGCGTCCATTTTTTTAGCAACGGCCGGAACGACCATGAGTGTTTTATGAATTGTATCTGCCTGTTCGATCATCAGACGTGCATCCTTGCGGGCCATACTCAATTCCCAGGAAGGCTGATCAAACGTGTTACTGATAATCTTTTTTATCCGGCCCTGCGCCACAACACCCGGATTGAGTACTTCCAACAGGGTTCCGATTTCCGGCGCAGGTATATTCAATGAACCCGCTAACGTAAGCATATCGGCAACTCCCCCCGTGAGACAAATATGAAAGAGGTTACCCAACAGCTTTATGGAAGCTGCTTTTTCGGGCAGCTCCCCGAGGTTCCACAATTTCCCGGTCATTCGGGACAATTCGGGTTCCAGTATTTTGACCACCTGCTGATCACCGGATACCAGCATGACACCGGTACCTTCCAGCGCATTCGGCGGTCCCATAAAAACAGGCGCATGTATGTAAGTATAGCCTTTCTTTTTCCAGTAAGCAGCACGTCTGGCGGCGCCCGGAGAAGAAGTGGTGGTGTGGTCAATGATGATCACACCGGGATCAAAACCGCCTGCTGCTTTTTCCAAAACGTCATCAACGGCCTGATCATCTGAAACTGTCAGATGAATGCGGCTTACTCCTTTTACGGCGTCTGTTAACTGTTCGAAGGCCCTGGCTCCGTAAGCCTCCAGAGCTTTTGCTTTATCAGCAGTTCTGTTCCAAACATTTACTTTCTCTCCTTTCTTTAGGAGTGCACGGGTAAAATTGGCCCCCAAGAGACCAGTTCCTAAAAATGCTATCATGTTCTGCTTCGTTTTCTTTCATCAAAATTACAGGATTCAAATTTATTTGCTTAGCCATTACCTTTATTCATGAAATAACCCATGCACATTCTCATTGCGCCCAATGCCTTTAAGAACAGTCTTTCTGCTCCCGACGCAGCAAAAGCGATTCGTGAAGGATTACTGGACAGCGGGCTGATCTGTAGCATGGCATGTTTTCCTGTCGGAGACGGGGGTGACGGAACGGCATCACTGATCGTGAACAACCTGGGCGGTTTTTTTATTGACGTGCATGCAAATGATCCTCTGGGAAGAAAAATCAAAACCTCTGTTGGTTTCATTGACGATGGTAAAACGGCGGTCATAGAAATGGCTAACGTATCCGGACTGAAACTTTTGCAGCAAAAAGAATTTGATCCTTTGCATGCAACCTCTTTTGGTTGTGGCGAACTAATCTGTGCGGCATTAAACCGGGGAGCGAGAAAAATTATCCTGGGCGTTGGAGGCAGCGCGACTATTGACGGTGGTTGCGGCGCACTCCAGGCAATAGGAGTGCGCTTTCTGGACCGATCGAAAAATGAACTGAAAGGCCTGCCCGAAAGTCTGACTGACCTGGAAACCATCGATTTCTCCGGAATTGACAAAAGGATTTTTGATACCAGGTTCATCATTCTCTGTGACGTTGACAATTTCCTGCTGGGGAAAAATGGAGCGGCGTCTATATTTGGACCGCAAAAAGGGGCTTCAGAACTCAATGTTATCCAATTGGAAAACGCACTTACAAGGCTCAGGGATCTCTCCTTTTCCCAGACAGGATCGGACATGAACAATCTTCGCCACGGAGGTGCAGGTGGTGGAATATCAGCTGGGCTAAATATTTATTTAAATGCCAGGCTCGTGCAGGGAATAGAATATTTCCTCGATATGACAGGGTTTGACAAGGCCCTGGAAAATACTGATTTGTTGATTACAGGAGAAGGAAGCATCGACCTTCAAACATTGGAAGGCAAAGGCCCATACGGTGTTGCCCGAAGGGCAAAGAAAAAAAATATTAAAGTGATCGGCCTGGCAGGACAGGTACCATTGACAGCGAATACTGAACTTGACCGTTATTTCGATGTTTTGATGACAATCAATCAGTCGTATGAAAATTTAGAATCCGCGATGTCACATACAGTTGCGAATCTCCGGCGAACATCCTTCGGGCTCGGCAAAATGATTTCAACAGGAATCCTGAACCGTCGTATTTAGAATGTTTATTTTTCGGCTCTGCTTCGATGTATCAATAATGATTTATAATGAACGCTAGAATAAGGCCCTAATTCAATCCAAACAATTCGACGATATGATGAAGAACAAATCAACCATAGCAGAAATCAAAGCCCGGTTCGATCACTCATGAAAAAATTGGTTTTAGTCATACTGAAATTCTTCATAAGAACCTTTGCTTCGCGGCATGCGCAGGAATAAAATGATGGGCAATCCGATTATCAGACTCGATTCATTTCATTAATTTATCTGACCAGAACCATTGTACCGCTTTTTGTAATGGTATTTCCCAGATAATCGGTTCCCTGTACCATCCAGACATAACCTCCGGAAGCCTGAGGAGAACCATTCAGTCTTCCATCCCAACCACTACCGATGGCTGATGTGTTATATACTAACTGACCGAGCCTGTTATAAATTCTGAAATAATGCAGTGATGCTATGCCGACCGGTATCGGACGAAATATGATATTGACAGTCCCTCCGGGCGTAAATGCATTCGGCACGAATATGTCCGGTTTTGTTTTAAAAATTTTCACTGTAATATATCCCACACCCGTACATCCAAATGCGGTTGTTGCGGTGACGGCATACCGGATAATATTGTCTTCCATTGTATAAGTCGCCAGGGGATCCGGAATCAAAGGATTATTAAGTTCAATAACCGGCGACCAGGAGTACGTATCAGGACCCGGATCACTGGACGAAGCGTTAAATTGTAAAGGCTGTCCCGCGACAACGGAAGTATCCCTTCCGGCATCCACGATCACAGGTGCAAGCACAGCTATATGGAAGGTATCCAGTAATGGATTCGGGCATCCCTCATTTAAGATCCGTAAAATATAATCTGTTGTAGTTGACGGTGAAACCTGGTTAACAAGATTAATCGGCGTTGTTTTTATATCGCTGTTGCCGATTGAAACAGGCTCCCATGTATAACTTGTTCCGGTTTGAATACTGGCATTCAGCGAAGCAATGGTCCCGTAACAGATCGTTGTATCAGCAGGATACGCTGTGGCCTGGGGAAATGAAACAGGATCGAAAAGTATGCTGGCGACTGAACTTGTATCTTCCGGACAAACGCCATTTTTATCTATCAAACGATATTGCGTGGATACTATAATATCTTTCACCGTATTTGTTTGGGTATTCACAACGGGTGTGAAATTTGTCCAATTTGCTCCATCTGTAGAATATTGCCAGTTTACAACCGAACCGGTATTACCCGACAGAGTCAGAATTTCTCCGGCAGACTGGCCCAAACATAAAGTAGACTCGAGGGGTGTAATTTGTCCACCCACTGATTTTTGATCAACGGCTACGAGCGCCTGCGTACTGGTATCTGACGGACATACATCTCCCTTGCCAACTTCAACCCTGTATATAATTGAATCGCTCAGGTTCTGGGCTGTGTACTGAGGGTCGGTATCGGGAATCACCGCCCATGTACTCCCGTCGGTTGAAGAAAGCCAGTTTTTTATGGCACCTGAATAATTCGACAGAGTTAACAGGGTGCTGTTTTCCCCAGCGCAAACTGTGGAAGAGCCCTGAAGTGTTCCCCCGACTGGTGCAGGAAGGGTTTTAATTTGAATCGTATCCAGCAGGTCGGCACAACTATTTTTCTCATGTACGGTAACAGAGCCTCCATTTACCGATGCCTTGACCTGAATGATATTGGAAGTATCACCGGAAAGCATTGTCCAGTCTCCCGGGATTGACCAGTTATAAGTTGCTCCTGCCAGGGTAGGTACAGAATAGGTTTCTACAGAGTTATTGCAAACAAGAGAGTCACCGCTAATTACCAGACCGCCGCAAATATTCCGGATTGCGATATACCCATAAGCAAAATGGCCTCCCGGCACACAATTATCAGCTTCAAAAGTCAGGCTCACGTCCTGTCCTCTGTAAGGTGAGAGGTCATAGGTAACTTCAGTCCAGCCCTTTGTCCACACATCCTGTAAGTATTGTCCGCTACCGCCACCGTTTGGCCCCGGGTCTTCGTTAGGGGAAGGCACGGGACTTACTTTAAAGCCATTTCTTTTAGCCGTTGCACTGTCCAGTGTAAGTCCTTTATTATTTCCAAATGGGCCCGAACTACCGAAAGTGGGCAGTAAATAATTTGGAGAAGCACAAGTGATCACACCTTCCGAGGTTTTGAGAGTAACCGATATATAAGGCTGCTGACTGGACATATGTGTTCCATTTTCCAGCACCATGGCATAAGCGTATGTCATGGTATAAGGTTCTGTAGACGGACCCGGAGGAACATGAATACCATAACTTACCCCGCGAATATAACCACCGGCACCGGTGCCATTTGGACCGCCATTCCTTGAAATAGCTGTAGAACCCAGCAGAATGGAGTAACCATAATTATACCCATTCAGTGTTGGAATAGTTGGGAATCCACCAAAAACATCGTTTGATCTGATGGTGATAACCTGAATTCCATTTCTGGAAGGCAATCCGTATTCAGTAAAAATGGATGCACCAATGGTACCATTCGGAGCTGTAACTGTGGAATCATACCTTTTCTTTATAGCTGATTCTCCATTCCCATTGGCATTATTACCTGTATATGCATACCAGTGCGTGAGATTACCCGTAGCAAAATTGATGTTAATGGGACAGGTTTGCGTTTGGGAGTATGACCGAAAGCAAATCAGCATTATCAAAACAGCCATCCTGTACTTCATCAAACGGCGTATTGTTTCAGTTAATTATTGAGTCCCGGGCTTAGAAGAAAGGAATACGAGGTGAGTGGAACAGGTTAATACTACGTAATTTACATCAAAAAGGTTGTGATTTGACCAATAGCAAGAATGAAAGAGTGGCTTTAAAAGGTGAAACAACCTGATCGTGGATATTTAGTGACTTAAAGTATTGCCCCGGCGGAATCCCGAATATTGTTCTGGATGAGGAGTCTAAAATATATATTGTTTTTTTTTATTTTGATTATTACTTCATTGAATTGCAAGGAAGTATATAATCCTCCTACTGTTAAGAACAATCCATTCCTGCTCGTAGTAGACGGAATAATTTTCAGTGGGAATGACTCAAGTAAAATTACCCTTTCGCGCACGAAGTCACTAACTGATACTGCACCCCAGATTAAAGAATTGAATGCCCGCGTTTCTGTGTTAGGCAAATCGGGTGTGGAGTACCCGCTGACCGAATTGGGGAATGGTCAATATGAAGCAGATCAACTTCTACTGGATAATTCCCAGCAATACCAGTTGAAAATAATTACCGGTGACGGGAATGAGTTTCGGTCAGAACTGAATAATATTCATCCAAGTCCGCCGATGGATTCCCTGTATTGGGTTCAGGACTCTGCCGGTGTCCATATCTATGTAAACACGCATGATCCAACCAATAATACCAGGTATTACCGCTACGAATACTCGGAAACATGGGAATATCTTTCCGATTTTGATTCCTTTCTGATTTATATAAATGAAAATAATATTATTCCAAGAAGTCTGGCAAATCAAATTTACAGATGTTATCAATACCACAATTCCACGAATATAGAGGTAACATCAACTGCAAAATTATCCAGTGATATTGTGTATAAGTATGAAGCTGCTTTTATTCCGACAGGATCCATCAAGCTTTCCGCACTATATAGCACCCTGATTAAACAATATGCAATTACTGTAGATGGGTTCAACTATTGGACAAACCTGAAAAAAAATACTGAACAACTCGGAACCCTGTTTGATTTGCAACCCTTTTCAGAACTGGGAAACATACAATGTATGAACAACCCCGACGTAAAATGTATTGGTTTTATTAGTTTTACAACTCTTCAGCAACAGAGAATTTTCATTAATAAGAACGACCTGATTGCATGGAATTACCAACCATATTATGGCAAATGTATCCTGAGATCTGAAGCTTTGGGGTTGATTTCAATTGATTTCCAGCCCCCCGGAGGGCCATATGGTAACAGTCTGATTGGCCAGGGAATCGATACGGCCAAAATGAATCCCGGACCAGTTTACTTTTATTCCACCAATCTCTGCGTCGATTGCGCGTATAATGGCGGTAGTCCATTAAAGCCGTCTTACTGGCCTTAATTTACATTGCACATGGATTTATTCAGAACGGAGACTGGTTACCGGGTTCGCGACAGCAGCTTTTATTGCATGGTAACTAATCGTACCCAGGGCGACAATCAGCGCCAGGATAGCTGACAGAATAAATACCCACCATTGAATGCTGGTCCTGTAAGCAAAATCCTCGAGCCAGTTCGACATGGCATACCATGCAACCGGGAATGCAATAAGTGACGCTATTAAAACGAGTTTTAAAAAGTCTTTTGATAAAAGAGTGACGATGGTATTTACTTTGGCACCCAATACTCGCCGCACACCAATTTCTTTAACCCGCTGCGTAATTGCAAAGGCAGAAAGTCCGAATAATCCAAGGCAGGCGATAACAATAGCGATACAGGCAAACACGGTGAATAAAGTACCCTGACGTTGTTCCGACTCATACAGGTTGGCAAAATTCTCATCCAGAAAAGTATACTGATAGGGTATTTCCGGAAGGTATTGGCGCCAGGTTTTTTCAACGACTGCCAGCGTCCCCGCCACATTATGTCCACTTACTTTTAAAGACAGACTGTTAAAGAAGGATTGATTCGCACTGGTAGCCGGATTGATTAGAACGAACGGTACTATTTTCTGCCGCAGCGATTCAAAATGAAAGTCCCTCATTACGCCAATCACTTTACCCTTTATAAATCCATATTTGAAATCCTTCCCGATTGCTTCGGCGGGTGATTTCCAGCCGACCGCGCTAACGGCCGATTCATTCAATAAAAAATTCGAGGTATCTGTTCCATACGTGCGTGAGAAATTCCGGCCTGCAATGATTTTTATACCATATGTCGGAACAAAATCATAATCAGATGCCACATATTTTATCGTAGCGGTGACGGGACGCAGGGAGTCGCCCGCATTGGTGGAAGCGCCCATGGCATCCAGCAGCCTGCCGGTTGGGATCCGCGAAGAACGGGCAACATCCTTTATATCTGAATTTTTCAGCAGGTCATTTCTGAATGCCTCATAGGATGTATTGAGAAAATTATTATATGGGATTGTAATGATATGCTCCTTATCATATCCCAGCGAAGTTTGTTGCAGATAACGCAGCTGCTGGAACACAATGATAGTAGTAATGATCAGTATGATGGAAATGGAAAATTGGGCAACGACCAAAACTTTTCTGAAAGAAATATTACCTGCTCCAACTTTGAATAGTCCCTTCAGGGTTTTGACAGGCTGAAAAGACGACATGAACAGTGCCGGATATAGTCCGGATAAAATTCCCACCACAAAGGGCGTTAAAAAAATGGGAATCAAAATCTGCCACTTCAACAATATTTGCACATTCAGGTTTTGTTTTGAAATATTATTTAACCATGGCAGCGAAAAATATAAAAGAACAAAAGAGATAATGATGGCCGCCCAGGATACTAATACAGACTCGCTGAGAAATTGAAAAATCAATTCTTTCTTTCTTGCACCAACCACTTTCCGGATGCCAATTTCCCTGGCTCTTAATGCAGACCTGGCTGTCGACAGATTCATGTAATTTATGCAGGCAATTAGTAATATAAACAATGCGATAATGGAAAAAATATATACGCGGCTGATATCTCCATTCGGCTCCGCTTCATAATCCGTATGCGAATACAGGTGGATATCGGTTAATTTTTGTAAACCCAGCTTCGTATATTTTGAGGGCAGATCTCCATTATAAATTTTATGATCCATACGGCGGTCTACGAAAGCAGGGAACCGATCTATTAAATTTTTCGGATTGAAGTGATCAGGTAAAACAAAAAAAGTGAAGAAGGAATTATTACCCCAGTTGGTTCGCATATTTTCCGCTCCATAAACATTCGGATCATTCAAGGTGGAGAACGAAACCAACATACCCGGATGCATATGCGAATTTGCCGGAAACCCTTTGTAGACTCCGGTCACTTTTATGTCAAACTGACTATTGGCCCTGAGTACTTTGTTCATCGGATCTTCGTTCCCGAAATATTTCCTGGCCGTTTCCTCACTGAGCATGACAGAAAACGGATCCCTTAATGCCGTCTTCGGATCGCCTTTTAATATGTCAAGTGTAAAAACCTGAAATAAGTTTTCATCTGCAAAATACACATCGGACTCATTCAGGAGTTTATCCTTGTACTTTATAGGTGTGGTGCCATTATCGATCAGCCTTGTCATTTTTTTTATTTCAGGAAAATCCGTCGGGAAATAATACCCAAAGGGAGGAGCCACCGTACTCAGCGTAAGCGAAACGACTCCTTCAGCGTTATTAAAACTCCTGGTAACACGGTAGGTGTTTTCTCCATTTTTATTATACCTGTCATAACTTAATTCGTTGATGATATAGGTCATGATGAGCAGGCAGCAGGTGAGACCAACTGTTAAACCGAATAAATTAATGAATGAAATATATTTATACTTCATCAGGTTACGCCAGGCGATCTTGAGGTAATTTTTTATCATAACATGGAATTAAGCATCCGGGGGAAAATGTTACTAAGAAATCACTGGATTTATCACTAAAAAGAGTACCGAAATACAAAAAGCTAAGAATCAATTTATTGCAATTCGCCATCCAAATAAATGTCCGCTAACGATACAGGTGTGTACGATAATCGATCCGGCACTATAATAGTTATCTGAAGGAGGGACAAAGCAGGGAAATTGTTGCAGGGAATTGTTGCTTTCGGGAGAAATAAAAATTCCGGAAGGGAAGTCTGGATTATTTAATGACGAAACTTGTTTTCGGAACGTAAAAAAGCGTCTTTGTACCATTTGCCGATATAAAGTTCATCTTCCCAAATGTACCGACATTGCCCAGGTACACGATCCTGTCCCCTTCTTTCATACGACCTGAATCAAAATATGCCCCCAGCGGGCATTTGTTTACGTTTTCAGTAACATCATATCTATAGGAAGAAAAACAGATCATCAGCTTAGTGGTAGCGTTGGGAAACTGATAGCCAAATATTTTATATTCGGCCTTGGGATCGGAACTGGGATTAATGGTGAACTCCTTTGACTTTTTGTCTATCTGAGCCTTCAACTGACTGTTGCCGTGAATGGAAATCGTCAGCAAAAATAAAAGCAGGATTATTTTATTCATATCGCAGGAAGATGATTGATAAGTACCGTGTATATCTCTGCAATGCATATGCCAATCTATCATTCCCGAAAGGTTCCCAAATTGAGACGGATGCCTATATAAAAGGTATAAATTTGACTATCAGCATTCAGATATCTGAACAGCATCTAAAACCAATGGCCATGGCAGATATTTTTCACAATTTTCCGATCGAAGTCACAACTGATAAAGTATTTGAAGCTATCAGCCGCTCAGAAGGGCTTGATAAATGGTGGACGAAGGGCTCGGTTGTAAACCCGTTGCCTGGCGGAATGTATACCCTTGATTTTGGTCCTGGGTATGTTTGGAAAGCTATTGTTACAGCATATGTAAAAGCCGGCATATTTGAATTGGAAATGACTGAAGCGGATGACGACTGGCTGGGAACTAAAATCGGATTTAATCTGGTTAACCGTCAAGGCAAGACAGATGTAAATTTTTATCACACTGGCTGGCCGCAAAAAAATGAACATTACAAAATCTCCAGTTATTGCTGGGCCATGTATCTGAGAATACTCAAACGTCATTTAGAATACGGGGAATGGGTGCCTTATGAAAAACGACTGCAGGTTTGACGATCAGTTACTCTGCTGACGAATATCCCGGTGTCACGGCACTGGTAGTAATATCAGCTTATCCTGTGTCCGCTGCCGGCAATCATCAGCGCCGCGCCCGCCAGACCGGTATCTTTTACAAGGTTTGTTAAAGCGATACTGATGATCGGTGAACCTTCCGAACGCATGACGGCTGGCAAATGGATGGTCAGCACAATAATGATCAGGTAAGCGAATAAGAATAATCCTGCCAGTTTGGTTTGCTTACCCGATAAAAATGAAATGGCCGCCGCGATCAGCGCAACTCCGGTAAGATAAACCCAGAAAATGTGATAAGGAAGGAAGGAGGGAATGGTGTTCTGAAAACCCGTACCATTTAAAAAATGATTCACTCCGAAGAAGCCGATAACCAAGGCATAAAGAACAATGCCAACCCTGTAAATAGATTTTGAGTTCATAGCAATCGTTTTTAATGTTCCTAAATTTAACGAATCTTTCTAACTTTGCTTTACCGAAACTAAATTTATCGTAATGATTATTTCAACATTTCGGAAAAGAAGTGAGTGGAGAGAGTATTGTAGAAATGATCTGTGATAATTATTTCAATTCGCCTGGTACTACGCTTATGATTTGCTTTCTTCCTTCTCTCAAAATTCCCAGAGAAGTTCTTTTTCCAATAACAGTTTCGTTTAAATATTTATGCAGGTTATCTACGGTGGCCACTGGTTTTTCGTCAAATTCCACGATGATATCTCCCAATTTTAACTGATTGTTTTGAGCATTGACGTCGGCTGTTATTTCAAAAACATATACTCCGGTTTTTGTCCGCAACTGGTTTGCACCTATCATACGTGCTGTAAGATTCACAGGCTGTGCGGCGATTCCCAAATGAGCCCTTTTCACTTTACCATGCATAATTAACTGACCGGCCACATAGGTTGCCAGGTTGGAAGAAACAGCAAAACACAAACCCTGCGCAGTTGCAATCACCGCTGTATTGACTCCAATTATTTTCCCTTCCGAATTCACCAAAGGCCCGCCACTGTTGCCGGGATTCAAAGCGGCATCAGTCTGAATGATGTCATCAATCAGTCTTCCGTTATTTGCTCTCAGTGTACGGCCGGTCGCACTGACCACACCTGCTGTTACCGTATGTTGCAGACCCATGGGATTGCCAATAGCTATCGCTATCTGACCCGGCTCAAGCAGGTCTGAATCCGCGAATTGCAATGGTTTCAAATCCTCTTTGTAAACTTTTAATACGGCCATATCTGTGGAGGGATCGGCACCTATCAGGCTGGCAGTTAATTCCAGTCCATCGGCAAATGAAGTTTTGATCATGCTTGCACCCTCTATCACGTGATGATTAGTCACCATGTAACCATCAGTAGAAATAACGAATCCTGAACCTGAAGCCGGCATTTCCACCCATTTACCTGTACGGGGATGTTTTGTTTTTTTCGTAACGTTAATATGTGCCACCGCCTGGGAGGCATTTCTGACAACAGCCGTGATGGTTGTTGAATACGAGTCTAACAGCTGCCGGTCGTTGTTAGCTACAAAATCGGGATGTTCTATTACCTGAGTCATGCCAAGGGGAATTCAACAATCAATCCAGTATTAGAAACTGAAAATTTGTCCGATAATTCTCCCATACGATGCCTTCTACTGTAATTTTTACCTCTTTCGACCGGGAGAATTTACCGGAATCGGTGAAACCAGCTAGTTTGACGTAATTTTTGATTTAGCGGATTCTTGATAAATGTTACATGGTTAATTGACGGTGCAGTATTTCTAAAAAATTCTGGTGGTACTATGTGCCGCCGGAACATGGGCGGGATTTAATTTTCTGTTCACAGCATCCAGACTCAAAGTCCCTCCTTTTTTTGCAATAACGAATGCATAGTTCCACCATTGAAGGCAGGCTGCGGAAAGGTCTTCAAACCGGTAGTACCGGTTCATGCCTTTCAACGTATTGTCGTCGTTCTTCAGTCCAAAACTATAAGGATCATATGCTTCAAAAAATAATTCTCCGTCAGTTATTTTGTATCCCTTCAAAATAATAAAATGACCCCAGGCCGGGGTAGTGGCATAAAATTTATCTGTCCGGTACAATGTGTCTGCTGCGGCGCGTACATAATTCATGTCCAGGCAAAGAATAATAATCTGCTGATTCATCAATTGCCGTTTCAGAATGGCTGCGGTACTGTCAGCCTGATCTGTGAGTGCAACGATCGCATGGGTAATATCGTTATCAGTCAAATATGAATCGATGTCTTTGGTGTACCACCATCCACCACTTACTTCATAAGTCCTTCTTGCATCAAGTGCCGTTTTTGTAAAATCCGGATCCGCCCATTTGATTGCCATAGTAACAGAAGCCGGTCCGCAGTTTACATTCGCAAAATTTCCGCTGGTTGACTGGTCGATATACCAGTTATAATTTTTCTCGTTACTCCCGTAGCCATTTATAAAATGACCCAGGCCCCAGGAAAGTGAATAATCGTTATTGGAAGCCTGCACGGTCCAGAGTTGCTCGCTATGCCGGTCAGAAGGAGTTAAAGTATATTGCAAATCATTTTCGAAATTATTTTTTGTGATACCGCTTTGTTGAATCTGGCCATTTACGGAAAGGCTTGCACCCGTTGTGATTATGAAGCTGGCGGCGAGTGCCGTACCGGTCAGGACGGTATCCGGAACACGCACTGATATCCAGTGTCTGGATAGATCCATATTTGAAATATCCTTTCCGGGAAACAAACTGAAGTTCCGGATACTGGCTGCAGATACAGGTGCGGGCTGATCCTTCTTTGAGCAGGATATGGGTCCGGACAAGAGGAACCCCAAGAGCAATAATTGAATTATATTGAATGACCGGAAACGCATATCAGATTTGTTTTATGTCAGAGGGTCATTTCTTTCGGTTGGTGCGCATCTGATTCTGCGGGAGTTTTTGATCTGACCCAGGAATTATCATACGGCAAGAAGCAATCATTTCCGTTCATGGAGGCAAGTGTTACGGTATTGTTCATATAGCCTGCCAATAAGCGGAATGTCCGGGGTTTTTCCTTTTTTAAAATGAGGAGACTGGCATTTGCCCCGGCTTTAGCAGCGATCGGAACACCGCCTCCCAGTTCAGCCCAGTGACCGCCCAAAATCAAATTTTTCACTGGTGTCCGGTAATGAGATATTTTATTCTTCATATTCTGTCTTCCGGGCCTTGCTCCCATCATGGTACCATTCTTATTTCCCGTATAACGCCAATGGGTAACCGGAGTTGCCACTTCGTAGAATAATATGTGGTCCCGCAGTCCGGGTGCAATTTTTTCCTCTACCCTTTGGATCAGGATGTCAGCCACCTCTTTTTTCAATTGCTGATAAGCTGCTCCTCTTACACGTTTCCCAAATACATCCAAATGTGTTTCCCATTCGTTTTTATAATCCATAAAAGCTGGCATATACAGTGTAAGAGTTCCCTGGTTTTCAGGGGCCAGTGATTTATCACGCATGGAAGGTGCAAGAATGCTGATCTCTGAAAGCTTCGGATCTCCGCCGCTCTGGTCATTAAAATGCTGATTTTCATCCACCAGGTGAACCAGTTCTTCATTGAAACCAAGGGATTCAGCCGTACAATCCAGTGCCAGGGAAACGGTGATGGATGAACTGTATAAATCTGCCTTTCTCAGTCTCTTCTTCAGATCCGATGGAATGGCGTCGGGTGGAAGCATTTTTTCGTACACTGTTTCGATATCGCAGGCGGCAATAATATATTTACTGTTCAACCGTTGAATTTTTCCCCTGTGTTCGAAACTAAGTCCCGTGCACCGCCCTTTATCCAGAAAAATCTCTTTCACCTGGCACTGAAGGGCCACCGGATTCCGGTAATAGTTGACAACGTATTGAAGCCACTGCGGAATCACCTGGCTACCTCCCTTGGGTGGGCTCTGAAAATCATGAAAATAGGACCAGCCGATCGGAATCAGACATCCAAGCAATTCCTGTTCACCCGAAAATATCTGATGGAGACGTGGATTTTTGAAGAATCGATCAAGTCCTTTTTTTAACCCTTTTTCACCGGAAAAAGACAAATAGGGAATAAAGGGAATGGCGAATTCCAGCATTCTGAATTTGTTTTTCAACTTCCGGAAGAACGGCATGGTCTCCTCGGAACGGAAAATCCGGTTATAATTTTTAAAAGAGCGCCCGATCTGCCTGGCTTTTAAAAAAAACTTTTCAATACCTTTTTTTTCCTCCGGATAATCCCGGATCAACTGGTTTCGCAGATCATCCGGCTGATTAGTAAGCAGATAATCGAAATTTTCACCTTTGTAACGCCGTATCCGTTGTTGTTCAATCGCCTTAGGATGATCAGTTCCTATAGCGCTGAATAATTTATCCAGCATCCCATCGGGTCCGTACTGGTTCAGCCAGTGTATGGCCGTATCAAAAATAAAATGCTTACGCCGGAATCCCGCCAGGTAACCTCCTACGCGGGGCTCTTTTTCCAGTACGCAAACAGAAAGTCCCGCCTTACTCAGTAAAGCTGCAGAAGTCAGGCCCCCAATGCCCGCACCGATCACGATAACGTCGTAATAATCCTTAAATTCCTGGTTCCGCATGTCAGTAATTTAACAAAATCCCTCCGGACGATATAAAAAAAACATTCGGGTAGAAAATGGTAATTTTAACCTATGGTGAATGAGCATGATAAAACACTGTCAGCCGGTCAGATAATTCAAATAATAAATGATTTTATCCGGGAAGAGTTTGAAGTGGACAGTTCCAGGATTACTCCATCTGCCGATTTAAAATCCACCCTGGATCTGGATAGCCTGGATTATATCGACCTCGTGGTTGTGATGGAAAAAAACCTGCATATAAAAGTTGACCCTGCTGACCTGGCGGATATTCACAGCATCCAGGATCTGTACGATTATGTTATCTCCAAAATGGGTTTACAAGCCTAAAGCCCAAAGTCTAAAACTTTTTTAATTCAAATGACGCCTCTAATCATTCGCATATTTGAATATTTACTCATTATCAATTTAGTTTTGGGCTTTAGGCCTTTAGGCCTTTAGGCTTGATGGCATGGTTTTATAAACTGTTAGCGGGTAAATCCCACATTAGATGGTTGTCAAAGCAAAAACGAGACCGGTTAAAAAAACCAGTTCCTCTGCAGAAAAAAGCCCAATGCCCAAGCGGGTGAAGCCCATGCTGGCAACCCTGGTAAACAAGCCATTCGATGATCCGGACTGGATTTTTGAAGTGAAATGGGATGGTTACAGGGCCATCGCCATTATGAATGCAAAATCTGTTGCACTCCAATCCAGGAACGATAAATCCTTTAATGAAAAATTCTATCCCATTTATGAAGCATTGGTAAAATGCAATCTGCACGCAGTTCTTGACGGGGAAATTGTTGTGATCAATAAAACGGGTAATTCAGACTTCGGTGCATTACAGAATTGGAGGAGCGAGGCAGATGGCGAACTGTTTTATTACATCTTTGATATTCTATGGCTGGATGGTTATGATCTGAAGTCGCTTTCCCTCATGGAACGAAGAAAAATTCTCAAAAGGCTGAAACTCCCTTCGATCAATTTACGCATCAGCGAGGGATTTGAAGAATCAGGCATCCGGCTCTTTGAATCCGTGAAGGAATTAGGCCTCGAGGGGATCATTGCTAAAAATAAATGGAGCACCTATCACGAAAATGACCGAACGCGGGAATGGCTTAAAATAAAGTCACATCAGCGGCAGGAAGTGGTTATCGGGGGATACACGATCAACGATGGTTCTTCCAAATTATTCAGTTCCCTATTGGTCGGCGTTTATAAAAATGGCAACCTGATTTATACGGGCAAAATCGGAACGGGCTTTAACCAGGAAACACAGGGAGAACTATTGAGGCGATTCAAGCCTCTGATCATAAAATCCGCCCCCTTTCAATCAATACCGGATATCAATAAACCTTCCCGTTTCAGACCTGATCCTCCGAATGCCAAAGCGATCTGGCTGAAGCCAAAACTGGTCTGCGAAGTCAGTTTTGCCGAAATGACTTCCGACGGTGTCATGCGGCATCCGTCATTTGAAGGAATGCGATCGGATAAAAATCCGGATTCAGTTGTAATGGGAAAAGAAATTCCGACAGATCAAATAAGGCATCATAAAAAATTACCAGATCAAATCAATATCATCATGGCAACTCCAACAGGTGAACTAAAATCGTTATTAAATCCTTCTGAAGAAACACAGGTGAAAAAGATAAAAGGGCATGAAATAAAATTCACCAACCTCAGCAAGATATACTGGCCCAAAGAAAAACTTACCAAGCGCGACCTGCTCAATTATTATTATCAGGTGGCGCCCTTTATTTTGCCCTACCTGACCGGCCGGCCCCAGTCACTCAACCGGTTTCCGAATGGAATTAATGGCGTAAGTTTTTACCAAAAAGATGTAAAAGGAAAAGCGCCCGAGTGGCTGCAGACTTTTGCTTATCATTCCGAAGATGATAGTCGTGAAAAAGAATTTCTGGTTGCTACCGATGAAGCCAGCTTATTATATATGGCATCGCTGGGTTGTATAGAAATGAATCCATGGTCGAGTACGATTAAAAAACCAGACTATCCGGATTGGTGCATCATAGATCTTGACCCGGATAAAAATCCTTTCGATCAGGTCATAGAAACCGCGACGGTTACTTATCAATTGCTTGAGAGTATGGGCATCGATTCCTTCTGCAAAACATCCGGTTCAACCGGTATACATATTTACATCCCGTTGGGTGCAAAATATAAGTATGAAGAATCAAAAGAATTTGCCCGTACAATTGTAACGAGGGTACAAAAAGAAATTCCGAAGTTTACGAGCATTGAAAGGCCCACGGCCAGTAGAAAGGGGAAAATTTATCTTGACTTTTTGCAGAACAGGCCGCAAGCCACGCTGGCTGCCCCTTATTCCGTCAGACCAAAACCCGGTGCTACCGTTTCTATGCCACTCCATTGGGAAGAATTAAAAAAGGGATTAAAGATGCAGGACTTTACGATGCGCAATGCCGTCGCAAGAATTATCAGGGAGGAAGATATTTTCAAGCCTGTTCTTGGAAAGGGTATCGATATGAAGAAGGCGTTAAAAGCCTTAAACTGAAGCGTAAAACGTAAAGTTCTTTCATGTCTCAATCCGTCATGTGAAACAGGGCACGTGGATTGCACCCATTATTAAAACCGTGTTATGAAGTACACAGATCTAAATAAGGTCGTAAGCCCTGTTGTCAATATTTCCGAAAAACAAAGACTGATATCTGCCGTAACCGGGGGCCTTCTCCTGGCAATGGGTGTTTTTGGCTTTGGTAAATCCTCGTTCCGAAGATCCGTACGGATGACGGCCGGAACCTTGCTGATCATGCGTGGTCTTACAGGATATTGTCCGTTGACGGCATTACAAAACGATGCTGAAGAAAACCCTGTTGAAGAAAAAGCCGGGACCCTTGTATCTGGGTAAAATGTACGGCAACTACGCGACTATTTGTAATTTCATAAATGACAAAGAAACTCATTGTTCTCAGCGGAGCTGGCATCAGTGCAGAGAGCGGATTGAAAACCTTCCGGGACAGTGATGGACTTTGGGAAGGATATGATGTAAATGAGGTCGCCACCCCCAGGGGCTGGAAAAAGAATCCGGAATTGGTTCTCGAGTTTTACAATATGCGACGGAATAATGTTCGTGATGCGATTCCGAATGCCGCCCATCATGGTCTGGCCGGACTGGAAAAATATTTCGACATGCAAATCATCACACAGAATATCGATGATCTGCACGAAAGGGCAGGTTCGTCACGTGTTTTACATCTGCATGGGGAAATCTTCAAAATGCGAAGTGAGTTAAATGAAAGCATAGTTTACTCCATACGGGAGGATATCAAATTCGGCGATCAGGCGCCGGACGGCGGACAACTTCGACCGCATATCGTGTGGTTTGAAGAACCTGTTCCACTGATCGCAGATGCCAGCCGGCTGGTTCGTAAGGCGGATATTATGGTCATCATCGGAACCTCCCTCGCCGTTTACCCCGCAGCGGGTCTCATTGATTTTGCTTCGCCACAAATACCAAAATTCATCGTAGACAAAAATATTCCTTACACACGGGGTATTGAAAACCTTTACAGCATTCAAAAACCGGCAACGGAAGGTATTGAGGAATTGACAGCGCAACTGATGAAGTATATATAATCGGTGGTTTATTCCATTGACGTACATGACGAATTCCGCAATTTATTTAGGAAAAACAGATTTGAGCACTAAAACCTATATTTCAGACTGTCTGAGTAGTAAATATTTTTTCAGCATCAGGCTTCTTAGGGCATAACCTTATATTTGCTCTTTCTCGAAATCAATAAAAACATTTTCCATGAACAAAGCAGATCTGATTGCAAAATTAGCCGATGACGCGGGTCTCACTAAAACGCAGGCCGGCGCCGCGCTCGATTCATTTACAGAAGCCATAGCCAAAACACTCAGGAAAGGAGACAAAGTAACACTTGTCGGATTCGGAACTTTTTCTGTTTCAAAACGTGCAGCACGTAATGGCCGGAATCCTCAAACCGGTGCAACCATCAAGATAAAGGCGAAAAAAGTAGCAAAGTTCAAAGCGGGCAAAGAACTTGCAAGCCGCGTGTGATCGTTTTTTCGATATTATAAAAAGGACCGGTATAAAGCGGTCCTTTTTTGTTGACAGTTGATCCCGCACATGCGGGAACGGTTGTTATTAAGTGAACTTCCATTCTTCCATACTTCCATACTTCCATACTTGTGTTTTAATCATCCAGACTTTCTTCCGGAGCAATAAATTCAACCCGGTAAATACGCATCAGTAATATAAAAATTGAAATGAGCAAGGGACCGAAGATGAGGCCTATGAATCCAAATAACGGTACGCCGACAAATACCCCGAATAAGGTAATCAGCGGATGAACATTTCCGATTCTCCTTTGCAGCCACAGCCGAAAGACATTGTCCATCGTAACGATTACACCCAATCCGTACACCAGAACGATGATTCCTTTTGTTGTGTCGCCATTTGCTATTTGTATAATGGCCAGAGGCACGTATGCAAGAGAAGAGCCGACAAGCGGCAGAATGGAGGTAAACGCGGTCAGCGCAAACCAAAGCAGGGGTTCTTTGATGTCTAAAATCAGGTAAAGGATCAATCCAGCAATCCCCTGCAACAAGGCAATCAAGGGAATACCTACTGCATTTGATATTACCATTTGGTTCATCTGGTGGCGAACGCGCTGCAGATTATCCTTTCTCAGCGGAAGTACATCCTCCATCCAGTCCTCCAGTCGATTACCATTGGTGAGCATGAAGTATAACAGAAAGTACATCACCACAAGTGCCACGATGGAATTCACGGTTGCACCCAGTATCAATGGTAATTCAGATAAGGCTATTCCACTCAGGTTCCGAATCGTGTCGGCATTCATAAAATGATATCCGACACGTAGTTCGATATTTTTCAGGAAGTCCACCAGCGAGCTGGTGATTTCTGTTGCATGGTCAATCACATATCCTATTTTCGAACTGACGGTATTTATCAGAATAAAAACCGGAAATAAAATCATTATAAATGAAAACAACATCAGGATCAGGGCTGCTGACGCAGGTTTCCATCCCTTTATCAGCATACGCTTCATATGACGGCGCATCAGCACATAAAAAGTTATCGCACCCAGGAAGGATGGCAGGAATGATTTCAGATAGGTGAACAGGATAATAGCCATCCCAGCCAATACCACGATAAAGAAAAACTGTCTGACCTTCTCGGTATCATATGGTTTCATCCTACCGGTTTATGATTGAAGTTAAGTTACTTTTAGACAAATAATCCGATAGCAATGATGCAGCATTCCCATTCCGCCAAGGCGGGACAGACTTTCATACATCCATACTTTCTTGGTACTTTTAAGATAATCTGAATAATATGCGTACGGGATTTCTTTTATTATTGCTCTTTACTTTACATAGCTTTTTACCAGCCCAGTCGATCCATCTTTTGGGATTTTACGACAGCAACGCGCTCGGAGAATTGAAAACAGAGAAGGCATTCGATGAACAAATCAGCCGGGAAAATATCGGCAGGACCATACAGGATCTTTCGTCCATTCCACATAATCTGGGTTCTTCCGGCAGCATGAAGGTTGCTGAAAAAATTCAACAGAAATTCCGTGACTATGGTTTTGATGTTCATATGGATGTATACCAGGTTTTATTCCCTGTACCAAAAGTCAGGGTTCTGGAAATGACGGCCCCGCAGGTTTACCACGCTTTACTAAAGGAACCCGCATTGAAAGAAGATGGCACGAGCGGACAGAAGGACCAGCTTCCGACTTATAATGCCTGGAGTGCTGATGGTAATGTAACCGCGGAACTGGTATATGTGAATTATGGTTTGAATGATGACTATGAAGAACTCGCTAAACGAGGCATAGATGTCAAAGGCAGGATCGTCATTGCCCGTTATGGAAAGAGTTGGCGGGGAATTAAACCAAAAATTGCACAGGAACACGGAGCCATCGGATGTATCATTTACTCCGATCCGAAAGACGATGGATATTTTCAGGGAGATGTATATCCGAAAGGACCCTTCAAAAATGAATTCGGCGTTCAGCGCGGCAGCGTGATGGATATGGTGGTATATCCGGGAGACCCCCTGACTCCGGGTATTGGTGCAACAACCGATGCAAAAAGATTCGCTTCACATAATGAAGCACCCAATCTGCTTAAAATTCCTGTTTTGCCCATCAGCTATCACGATGCAAGACCCTTACTGGAGGCCATCAGCGGTCCGGTGGCGCCGGAAGACTGGAGAGGAGCGCTACCGATTACCTATCATATTGGTCCGGGGAAATCGACCGTGCATCTGGAACTGCAATTTGACTGGAAGATGGTTCCCTGTTATGATGTGATTGCGATGATAAAAGGTGAAGAATTCCCGGATGAATGGGTGATCCGGGGTAATCACCATGATGCCTGGGTAAATGGGGCCCAGGATCCGATCAGCGGACAGGCAGCCATGCTGGAGGAAGCGAAAGCCATGGGTGTGATGATAAAATCTGGTTGGAAACCCAAACGAACCATCGTATACTGCGCCTGGGACGGCGAAGAACCTGCACTGGTAGGATCCACCGAGTGGGTTGAGGATCATACCGGGTTATTACAGCAGAACACCGTTGTATATATTAACTCTGATGAAAACGGAAGAGGGTTTCTCGAAGCCGGCGGTTCGCACGCTCTGGAAGAACTGGTGGATGAAGTGGCTAAAAATATCCCGGACCCACAAACCGGGGCGAATTTATTTGAAAGATTAAAGGCAAGAGAGGTGATCACTGCTGCGAATCCACAACTGGCAAAGGAAAAGATGGATAAAACCAAAATTCACCTGGATGCCCTGGGCACAGGTTCCGATTTTTCACCCTTCCTGCAGCATCTCGGGTTACCTGTTTTAAATCTGGGATTTTCAGGAGAAGATAACAGCGGTGACTATCATTCCATTTATGATTCGTATGACAATTTTATCCGTTTTATAGACCCCGGGTTTTATTATGGTGCAACACTTTCTAAAATGGCGGGACATGTTTCCCTGCGCATGCTAAATGCAGATATATTGCCATTCGATTTCCGGATTCTGTATAAAGAGATAAAAACCTATACAACAGAATTACAAACGATGATTTCAAATCTCCGGGAGTCAACATCGGTCAATAATGAGATCATCCGAAAAAAATATTTTCTTATAGCGACGGATGCCACCAATCGTTTTTTGACCCCTGTTCAGAAACAGGAGATTCCTTATATCGATTTCTCTCCTTTGCAAAATGCAATCATCAGTCTCGGCAGGGCTGCCGATCATTCATTCGAAGCCATGAATATAAAAGGATTGAGCAAAAAACAAATGGATAGTCTGAACCGGATGCTTTACCGGGCGGAACAGGAACTTTTGCTGGATCAGGGTTTACCTCTGAGGCCCTGGTATAAACATGTGTTATATGCCCCCGGATTTTATACCGGTTACTCAGTAAAAACTTTACCCGGCATCAGGGAATCCATTGAACAAAGAAACTTTCTCCAGGCAGAAATTGAAATAAAACGCGCTGCGTTTTCTATTAACAAACTGGCGGGATATCTGCAGCAATTGTGAAACACTTGGCGGTTGGCGGTTGACGGTTGACTGTTGACGGTAGACGGTTGACAGATATGAGGTTTTAGGCTTTGGACTTACTTCGGATAAACAAAAGTTTGTTTCACCAGATCTGATTTCCAGACGAAAATCACCCAGGCTGATGTGTAAGTTATTCTGAGGATCTGCATATACATATCCCGCCGGATACTGATCATTTCCGGGGGCAGATTCATGAAATGATATATGAATAACAGTAAACTGGTCACAACGATATAGATCCCAGCATAATAAATAAAGAGGGTCGGGAAAATATCTCTTCTTCCAAAAAACCAATATATTAAGGCACCGGTACCTGCAACTGCAATTAAGGAAAGGAATAGTTCAATAATAAATAGAACCTGATATCTCGTCCCGCCTAGTTGACCCAGATGTATCCATACTGACTCTAAAAAATAATTTGCATGCCAGAAAAAATAAATTTGAATGACGAATCGTGCCAGCAGGTTGATTCCTAAAAACATGACCCATCCACTCAAAGGCATTCCGGGATTACTGCGCTGATCGATTGTTTTAGAGTATTTATTCAGGAAACGGAATAAAATGGTAAAAAGTAACCCGAAGAAGAAACTTAACCAGATGTTGAACCAGTTAAAATAATTGCCCGGCGCCTGGGTTTCGCCATTTGCAAAGCTGTTAAGAAATGTCAGGGATAAAAGCAGGACGAATATTCGGCGCACATGAGTTTGTTCGGGTTTGCCAAACATAATAAATTAAACGCATTCATATTCACCTGTGATGAATCAATTTCCAATACACGCAACCCGGTTTATAAAAGATCGTACTCACTACTAAGCGCTTAATTTTTCATTAAAATCAGATAACAATTTACAGATCATGCGTTTAAGATTTATTTTAATTCCGTTCCTTTCCATCATAGTCCTTGGCACGTTTAATTCATGTTCAAAGAGTTCCGGAGGAGGGTACGGCAGTACGACACCACCCGCTGCGGTTCCCCCGGCAAACACTCCCGGCCCTGCATTTCAATTAAAAACCGATTCCCATTTTGGGTCAATCCTGGCAGATGCTAACGGAAACACACTTTATTTCTTTTCACTGGACGCCGATGGGAAATCGGCGTGCACTGCCGGTTGCCTGGCAGTTTGGTCCGTATCCTATAACGCCGGTTCCACTTTTGGCGCCGGATTAACGGCTTCAGATTTTTCAAGTATAACGCGTTCCGACGGTAGTAAGCAGTCCACCTACAAGGGCTGGCCGTTATATACTTATTCCGGTGACGCTGCTGCGGGTGCCGTAAATGGTGATGGAGTTATGGGTATATGGTTCGTGGCAAAGCCGGATTATACCGTAATGCTGGCAGTGACACAACTCGTAGGAATTGACGGGGTAAAATACGATAGTACACTAAAGGCCGGCATAGGCGCCACACTGTATATGACGGATGACCACGGAGTTACTCTGTATTCACTTTCCATTGATAAATCGGAAAAGAATAATTATACTTTATCGGATTTCAGCAATGACGCCGTTTGGCCAATCGTACAAATAAACACGATACAAAACGTACCTTCAGTATTGGATAAATCAGCCTTTTCAAGTATAACTGTATTTACAAAACCTCAACTGACATATAAGGGATGGCCGATCTACAAGTTCGGGGCAGATGCGAATACAAGAGGTAACACAAAGGGTGTAAGCGTTACGATTCCGGGACCCTGGCCAGTGATGGACCAGGCGAGTAAATCAGCACCGCTATAATTGTTTCATCCGATAGATAGTAGAAAACTTTGGATAACATTATTCAGATCATAGAGGGCTGCAAAAGGCAGGAACCGAAGAGCCAGAAGATGCTCTACGAGAGGTTTTATGGTTATGCGTTAAAAATAGCTTTTCGCTACGTGTACCGGTACGATATCGCCGTGAATGTTACCAATGACGGATTTGTTAAAATATTCCGTCACATTGAAAGGTTCCGGTATGAAGAGGAAGAATTTCCCGAAAGGCTCATGATGGCCTGGATGAAGCGGATTGTTATCAATACGTCTATCGACGAGTTGAGAAAAAATAATATGACCCCGGAAATTGGCGGCATACCGGAATATGTGTGGGAAGAACCTGATAACAGTCAAAAAGCCGACCACCTTTTATTATATAAGGAGCTGATCAGTTATGTGAAGAATCTTCCGCCCATGTACCGGGTTGTGTTCAATATGTTTGTGATAGACGGTTGCACCCACTTTGAAATTGCCGATTCCCTGGGTATCTCCGTTGGTACATCGAAATCGAATTTATCACGTGCGAGAGGCATTTTGCAAAAGATCATAAAAGAAAAGGAGGAGGCCAAATCATGGAGCATTTAGAAAACGATATGGACGACCTGTTCCAAAAAGCAGGAGAACTGTATCCGCTTAAAACTACCGGATCGGACTGGGATGCTGTGGCTGGCAAACTGCAGAACGAAGGAACCCGTGAGGTACACGATCTGACCGGACCTGCTGCTATTCGTAACCGCAGAAAAACATGGCTATTGCTTCTGTTACTTATTCCGATGGGCATTGGCGTTTATTATTTTTCAGGAAATATGAATCGGGAACATCAAAAGGCGGTTTCAGCAAAACCCCTGAGTGGTTCTGTTGATCAAAACAAAATAAACCCTGTAATTCCGGATAACCACTCAGTACCAGCCACCACTGCGGAAAATATTAAAGCAGATCATAATAAAACAGCAGCGTCAGATGAAAGTCAAAGCATACCCGGTAAAAAGAACGATTCTGAAGATGGCAGTATGAAGAGTACGCTGTCTAACATAAACAAGGGACTGGTCGATGCTGCCGGCGGCGGAAAACAATTGACATCCAACCATATGCCGGATGCGCAAAAACAAATAACACCTGCGGGAAATAAGACGAAATCTGGTCTGAATTCAAATAATGACGTGCAGGGATCAATAGAAACAGAGGCAATTGTTGCCGGGAAATCCGCAAACACCACTTCTCCCTCTGCAAATGAATCCGTGCCAAAAGCAGCTGCCACGGCTATTCCACCGGCTGTAGCAATTCAAAATGAAACCGCCGCTGTTACAAAAAATAATACTGACAAAACTGATTCTTCAAAAAAGACGTCGCCTGTCAGTTCTCAGGCAAATAAGAAAACCAATACCGTTTCAAAGAAGTCTAAGGGATTCTATGTTGGTTTATTCGCCGGTCCGGATGTAAGTACGGTGAAGTTTCAGTCAGTTAATAAAGTCGGAATTAGTGTGGGCGCGTTAATTGGTTATCGTTTCAATAATCGTTTGTCTGTTGAAACCGGGGTGATCTGGGATAAAAAATATTACTATTCCAACGGTGAATATTATAAAAAGGATGGGGGGGCGCCGCTTCCTCCAACCACAACGTTGAACGGTAATTGCAGCATGTTTGAAATTCCGGTTGATATTCGTTTTGATTTTGCTACCGGAAAGAATCACGGGTTTTTTGCCAAAGCCGGATTGTCTTCTTATTTGATGACTTCGGAGAATTATACATTTAACTCGAATTACCCTCCATACAACAGGTCCTTTAAAAACGACACATTACGAAATAATATTTTCAGTATCCTTCAGATAAGTGGTGGTTATGAACGGGCAATCAGTGACAAAACAAAAATGCGAGTGGAACCCTATGTGAAAATTCCCTTACAGGGGATTGGCAGAGGTTATATGCCCATTGCGAGCTTTGGCATATACATAGGTATCACCCACTCTTTCCGCTAACGCTGACCATAAGAAATCTTTTATGCGAAAAAAATATTTTTTCGGCATAGGCATTTTATTGATTTGCCTGGCCGGCTGGGGAATATATTCGATATACAAACCACACCGGAATGTGGAAGGGGAAGATGCCGTGGCCACGTTGACGGCAGCCAGCCTGTACAATGAATTTGTGAAGAATGAATCGCAGGCAAATCAAAAATGGGTAGGAAAAATTCTGGAAGTAAAGGGAATCATTTCGTCCGTCACCGAAGCAGGTAATTATGTTTCTCTGAACCTGGCTGCCAATACGGATGGTGGTGTGAATTGCAGTGTGTTGAAAAAGGATTTACCCGAAAATAATAAATTCAATAAGGGTGATTCCATTATTGTTAAAGGGAAATGCACAGGTTTTCTGATGGATGTAAATCTGGTTGATTGTATTATAAAAAAATAATTCCACGGACAATAATTTAGGTATGAAGAAACAACTCGCTGTTATACTTATGATCATCTCTTTTCCTGCAATTTGCATCGTTGCCTGCACGAAGGAAAACATACAAAATCTTGTTCCGGATTCCTGCGATACAGTAGGCATGCAATATGCCAGAGACATCGTTCCCATTCTCCAGGGAAACTGTTACCGCTGTCATGGAACAGGTAACACTGCAGGGAGCGGTGGCATTCTGCTGGAAGGGCATGAAAACATTAAACCTTATGCAGACAATGGCAAGCTCTACGGAAACGTTGCGCACTTGCCCGGATTCGTTCCCATGCCCTATGAATCGCAAATGCTCGATGAATGTACCATCAATAAAATCCTGGACTGGACACTCCAGGGAGCTCCTAATAATTAAATAGAAATAACTATGCTTTTAAAGTATTACATTTTTCTGTTTACGATTTTCTTCTCTTTGAAGGGGATTTGTCAGAACTACACAACCAAAACCGGTTTTATTGGTTTTTACTCGAAAACTCCGTTGGAAGATATCCGGGGCGAAAACAACCAGGTATATGCTGTTTTGGATCCTGCCAGTCATCATATGGCCTTCGCCGCACTACTGAAAGGATTCATTTTTCCCAAAGAATTAATGCAGACGCACTTTAATGAGAACTATGTGGAAAGCGATAAGTTTCCGAAAGCAACATTTTCCGGAAGCTGTACCGGAGATATGGATTTATCTAAAGACGGCATTTATCAGGTTGTTGTAAAAGGGGACCTGAGTTTACATGGGGTAACAAAACCGCTGGAAACCACGGGGCAGATTGAAGTAAAAAACGGGAAGATCACGGGTTCGTCCGCTTTCAAAATCAAACCCGAAGATTATCAGATAACCATTCCCAGTTTAGTGAGGGAAAAGATTGCGCAGGAAATCGATGTGAAGGTTCAAATTGTCTGGACGCGAAATACATAAAATAATAAATATGCGAAAGATCTATTTCAGCCTGATATGTTTAATTATTTCATCTCAGTCAATTGCGCAGGATAGTCTGCTGCGTTCCATCAGCGATTCATTGTCTGCTGCACACGGCACTCAGTATGTTACCGGAACTTTCAAAGCCTTGTACATCGTAAATATGAAAACAATTGAAGCTCCGGCCGCAGGTGCATTAAATTTTGAAATTCAACACCGGTTCGGGACCATCAACCAAGGCGCTTACCATCTGTGGGGATTGGATTTTGCAACGCTTCGACTGGGACTGGACTATGGGATCAGCGACCGCCTTTCTGTTGGCATCGGAAGAAGTTCTGTGCTGGAAACATTTGATGGTTATGTGAAATATAAATTATTAAGACAAACGGATAATCCCGCGAGCGTCCCTGTGTCTATTGCACTATTGGGGACTACCAGCTATTATACAGATAAAATAGCCAACCCCAAACTGGATAGCGCTTTTAAAAGTGCATACCGTTTAGCCTACACGGCGCAGATCCTGATCGCCAGGAAATTCAGTAGCAAGCTTTCATTTCAAATTACCCCAACCTTCATCCATTACAACCTGGTCGATTCTGCCAGTGAACATAATAATGTTTTTGCTCTTAGTGCAGGTGGCCGGTTTAAGATCACCAAACGAATGGCCATTACGGCAGAATACAACTATTTATTTCCAAATCAATTAAGTTCATATACCGGATTGCCGTTACATAACGCACTTTCTTTTGGCTGGGATATTGAAACGGGAGGGCATGTATTCCAACTTGTTTTCACAAATGCACAGACCATGAATGAGCCGCAGTATATTGGTCAGACCGTGGGAAGCTGGGGCAATGGAGATATTTATTTCGGATTCAATATTTCGAGGATCTTCAATCTAAAACCACATAATAAGCCGAAAGCCCAAATCTAGTGTGGCAAATGTGATGAGGGTGGGAAATGAGGGAAAGTGGAAGTTGAAAAAGGAAATGATAGTTTGAAAAAATATTATCACATCATCATTTTCTTTATCAACTTTCACCTTTTTAATTTTCTATGCTTCCACGCTCACCATGCTAAAATATGGCTTTACGCATAAATGGCTGGATTTACAATAAACGGCAGCCTTTCCCCTTTTAAACCGGCAACGATATTTTTTGCGGCAAGCAGCGACATGGCCGCACGCGTTTCTTCCGTTGCTGAACCAATATGCGGCAGAACGCAAACATTGGGCATGGAAAGCAGTGGATGATCCGGCCGCATAGGTTCCGGATTCGTTACATCCAGACCGGCCCCCCAGATAATTCCTTTTTCCAAAGCCTCCGTCAGATCCTCTTCATTATGAATTGAACCACGCGCTGCATTGATGAATATCGCTGTGGGTTTCATCTTCGCGAAAACATCTTTATTGAATTTCCCTTTAGTTTCTGCTGTCAGTGCCGTGTTAACGGAAAGTACATCACTCTTTTCTAGCAAGTCATCAAAAGATACCCATTGAGCATGAAGTTCTTGTTCAGCTTCTTCATTATGACTACGGTTATGATAAATAATTTCCATGCCAAAGGCTGCGGCAGCCCGTTTAGCCAATTCAAATCCAATTTTTCCCAATCCATAAATGCCCAGTGTTTTGTACCGGATATCGATTCCCAGGTTGGCGGTCGGTTCAAAAAAACCCCAGCCACCCTGCTGAATGATTCTGCTCATATAAAAGGCTTTGCGGGATGTAGCCAACATCAGTAAAAAGGCGATATCTGCTGTGGCATCACTTAACACGCCCGGTGTATTTCCAATCGGCATTTTGATTTCGGTTGCAGCAGCAACATCCACATTGTCATAACCTGCGCTATGCAGGCTGATCACTTTCAAGTGCCTTACCGCATGCAGAAATGTTTTGTCAATCTTATTCCCACCCGCACTCAAAAATGCGTCTGCACTTTTGCAATATGCGATTAACTCCTCCGGCAAAAGGTCTCTTTTTTCCGTCCACTCTGAAATCTCAACGGATGCATCACGCAAATATTGTAACCCTGCTTCCGGAATTTTCCTGCTGATAAATACTTTCATTAATATATTTTCTTCTGATGGAACTGCAAATAATCTGCCTGATTTATATTCTTTCTAATTTAATCATAAATCCACCACCGGCAGCTAAAGGGATGTTCAACACGGTCTTCCGGTTTACACTGATTGTGCTGATTAATATTCCATTCGGATTAAAAGGTGATTTCAAATCGTCCTGATAAATAGTTGCCCGCCATGTATTATTCTCTCCCAAAGAGAAGACCGGATTTAATTTCAATTCCCTGGATAAATTACCCGTGATGCCTCCTATCCACCAGTTATTGCCTTTTTTTCTCGCTATCATTAAATATTGATCTGGTATACCATCAGGTACTATTGTTTTATCCCATGTCACTGGTACCTCCTGAATAAATTCAAATCCGCGCTGACCTTCATATGCTTCGGGATAATCACATACCATCGCATTGGCATTTTCCAGCACTACATACATTGCCAGCATGTGGGCTCTTGTTCCAAGCACCAGTGGCCTTGTATACTGAGCCCGGAATTTATCGGCGGTAACCGCTCTGAAACCACCCAGATGATAGTCCGTGCTGCCGGCTATCAAACGTGTGAAGGCAATATCCAGATCGTGATCCGGGTCAACGCCCTTGGGATTCCATTTGTCCGCCTCATAATTCAAAGTGGCTTCCCTGGTAAATTCATTTGGATACGTTCTGCTGAGGCCAGTTGGTTTATATGCTCCGTGAAACTGTATATGTAAATGATGTGCCGCTGCTTTTTGAAGAATGTCAGTTTGTATATTCACCATATCCTGATCATCCCTGTTCATAAAATCCACCATCATTCCTGACAATCCCCATTGTTCAAATAACGTAAAAGCACTATCCAGTTTTGGATAAAGCGCCTTCCAATGAACCCAAACTCTTACACCGACTCCTTTACTGTGTGCATAATCGCAGACCTGTTTCATATCCAGCCCCGGCACAGGTTTGAGCACATTGCTGTGTGGTCCGGGCATAAAACTGATTCCGTCATCCTGGTACCATTGGTGAAGACCATATTCCACCACAGAATGGTAATCAATTTTATTTCTTTCGCAGAAGTCAATATAATATTGTTGCGTAACGAAATTGTTTCCGGGAGCATTCAACGTGTCTGCCGTTACATTCCCGTTCCACCAGGGGAAAGTTGTTTTGCCCGGCTTCAGCCAACTCAGATCGTTCATCCGGTTAGGCGGCGAAAGGTCCGTGAGCAGATTGGTCTCTAAAAATTTTCCGGCACGACGACTGATCAGTAAAACCCGCCAGGGACTTAGATGCGGTAAGAGTGCGGTAACGGCAAATCCTGGCCTTGAAGGATCTGGTGATAGTTTTGATTCAAGTCCTGATTTCGTTTTTACCAGATACATGCCAGCATAATCCAACAGTGCAGCTTCTGTGATGGCCAGGTAAATACTATCAGAAAACGAAAATAATATGGGCATATCCATGAGACTGTCTGTTGGCAGATCAGAGTATGCACGGCGTAAATAATTTCCTTCGTGTGCATTTTCAAATCCATCAAGTATCAACGCGTGCGTGGCAGGATTTCCGGTAATCTGAAATTCATCCTTCTCCTCTGCCAGAATGAGTGAATCTTCTCCGGTTTTTAGAAATTCGTACCGGAATGCGATGCCGTCGTTAAATGCACGAACCTGCAATACAAAATCACGCATGGGGTCATGCAATTCTTTTAAAAACAAGCTGATCTGACGAAAAGAATCATTCGCCGCCGACGACCTGCCGGTCATTAAAGTATATTGTTCGGCAGAATCCATGCGTACTAAATTTACCAGCCTGACGCCATTTTCCAGCGAACCGTTTTTGAACAGCAAATTCAGCATTGAAAAATCAATCACCCTTCTGCCTTCATATCGCACACTGTAACCCGGTTTGCCCTGACGAATTTCAAATTCAAAAACTATTTTTTTATCAGGACTGAATAAACGCAGGGGTGCCGGGGGAAAGCTCCATGCGTACACAGAAATAACCGTGAATGCAAAGACCGAGATGACTGATTTTATATTATAACGAGATATTGACATCATGCAATTTTTATGGACATGACTACAACAACAGAACCTGCCGCCAATGTAATCACCTATTTTACTTTGTACAATTCACCATCCAGCGGATATCAAAACGATCCTTGAAATTGCCATGCCAGTCTCCCCAGAACTGTTTCTTAAATGGAATATGAATGTCACCATCCGCACTCAGTCTGTCAAAAATATTTTCAGCAACCACTTCATCATGAAACCCCAGAGATATGGCAATATTGCTGGTCATTTGTTCATCTTGTTTTTTAGGCATTACGTCGCTTGCAAACAGTGTGTAATTCCCAAAAGAAAAACGCGCATGCAGGATCTTATTTTTAAAATCCACTGCTGTATTCATTGCAGGATTATCATAACGGGATACAATTTCAATCCGCCCATCCAGTATCTCGCTGTAGAAATGCAGTGCTTCTTCACAATTGCCCTGGAAAGAGAGATAGGGCATCATTTCAAGTTGGATATTTGACATTATTTTTTATTTTAAATATACAACTAAGCCAAAAGCCCAAAGCCTAAAGTCTAAAACTTCTTTAAGTATAAAGAGCTTTTTTCGAACGGAACCTTCCATTCATAAAGAAACATTTCAATTTCCAAATTCAGTTTTAGGCTTTAGACCTTATGCTTTGAGCTTAAGGACTTAAATTGCAACATGAATGTCCAAATGGAAGCCGGCTGGAAAAAAGTACTGGAAGCCGAATTCAGCAAACCCTATTTCTTACAGATCGTACATTTTCTCAAGACGGAAAAGATTCTTGGCAAAATAATTTATCCGCCAGGGAGCCAGATTTTTAATGCCTTCGAAATGTGCCCTTTTGAAAACACGAAGTTGGTCATCCTCGGTCAGGATCCTTATCATGGGCCGGGTCAGGCGCACGGACTGTGCTTCTCCGTCCCGGATGGAATCCGGCCCCCGCCCTCTTTGCAGAATATTTTTAAGGAATTGAATACTGACGTTGGAATGCCGATTCCACAGACCGGCAATCTGAGTCCGTGGGCCAGGCAGGGAGTGTTATTACTCAATGCCTATCTGACCGTGCTGGCAAATGCTCCGGCCAGTCATTCCCAGGCCGGATGGGGAGAATTTACGGATACGGTGATTCAGAAACTTTCCGATCTTAAAAAAAATCTGGTGTTCCTTCTTTGGGGGAAATTTGCTCAGGAAAAACAATCCCTGATCGATGAAACCAAACATTATGTTTTGAAAGCTGCCCATCCCTCCCCTTTTTCTGCTGATAAGGGATTTTTCGGATGCAGGCATTTTTCGAAAGCCAATACCTACCTGATGAAGAACGGAATAGATCCGATCGACTGGAAACTATAACCACCAAATGAATCGTCTTGCAAATTATTAAAAATATTTTCGGTAGAATCTGGGCGGCCTGGGGGGCGTTGATTTTCGTTTCAACCATGCTTCTTTTCCTGATTCCCTTTTTCCTTTTTATTTATTTTCAGAAGGATCCCAGAAAAACAAACCGATTTATACGTTACTCAAGGATATGGATGGATGTTTTCCTCGGCCTTGTCGGCTGCCCACTGACCATTCGCGGGCGCGAATATTTTAAAAATGGGAAAACTTATATCGTCGTTTGTAATCACAATGCGCTGATCGACGTGCCCGTTTCCTCACCTGGTATTCCCGGAGGAAACAAAACCATCGCCAAAGCAGAGATGGCTAAAATTCCGCTCTTCGGACTGATTTACCAAACTGGAAGTATCCTTGTTGACAGGAAAAATGAAAAAAGCAGGCGTGAGAGTTATACAAAAATGAAAGAAGTGCTGGACATGGGCCTGCATATGTGCATTTATCCGGAAGGAACCAGAAATACTTCAGCAGAGCCAATCAAACCTTTTCACGACGGTGCCTTCCGACTCGCTGTGACCTCGGGCCATGCAATTATTCCGATGATCATTTTCAATAGCCGGAAGGCCAATCCGCCCGATAAAGGTTTTTATCTTATGCCCGTAAAATTAAAAATGGAATTTCTTCCCGAAGTGGAAGTATTACCCGGTGAAACTGTAGAACAATTAAAAGCACGCGTATTTGATCTGATGAAAAATTTTATTGTTCAGCATCAATAGAACGTACGCGAGCGATTGATATGCAGATCGCGTAAAATGCCTGATTTGGGGCTGATGGTAATGTTGAAAGACCGATAAACACCTACAGGTGTCACATTAATAGAGAGTTGCCAGCAGTGCATATCCCGCGAAAGAAAAGTTGTGAGGTTATTCATCACCAGGTTCTTTACATCGTAATAGCAATTGAACCCCACTTTCCATTTTTCTGTCAGATTAAAATCTCCATTTAAAATAAGGGAGGAACTGGTTTGTGTGACATACCGGTTTACAACAAATGTGTTTGTAAAACTATACGCAAATGAAACATTGAGCGACCAGGCAATATTAAAATCGACAAATTCTGCCGGATTACTTCGGATATAAGCCAGTTCTGCCTGCTGTTCATCAATGGTCATCGGCATCTGGTTGTCCACGATATTCTTTTGATCCTGTTCATTTTTCTTCGGATCGATCGGTTTGCTTTTAAAGGAAGTGGATATGGAAATATTACCACCGACAATTCGTCCGAGACTAAATCCTTTGCCTTCCCAGGCATATTTATTAATATTTATTCCCAGGGTATCGTGCTGATAAGGATTTAAACTGGTGGTTGCAGAGATATTAATGTTCTTGAATAATGTACTACGCAGATAAAAATAAATAGGACTCAGTTTAAAAGAGTCGGCCAGGTAATTATAACTTCCGGTAAAACCAAATCCGTCGATCAGTTTCACTTTTTCATTCGCGCCCGCACTGGTGTCCGTTTTTGATTTTACTTTCATTTCAATATTGTTATCTATTCCGAAACTCAATCCTCCGAAAGATCCTTGAGAAAACGCGCTGTATATGTTTCCGTTAAAACGGTTGAAGCTTTGTTTATTACCCTCCTTAGTATACTGAATATTCTCCGTATAGTAACTTTTAGACAGGTCCGGAGAGTAAGAAAAACTGATGGTAGGCCTTACTGTGTGGCGAATACCCAGGATCTTGCTGTTCTTTCCGAAATGCTGGAACGTTCCAAAGATCGCAGTACTCAGGCTCAGAGAGAATGCTACGTTATTGGCAAAAAATACCCCTTTTTCTGTCGGCAGCGTATCAAGCTTCTGGTTAAGAGAATCCCAGGCATAATTATATTTCATGCTCAGGATCCTGTTTTGGAAACTCACGCCGGGTGTGATTTGTAAAAAACCCAGCTGAGGTAAGGCCAGGGTAATCGGGACATTATTTTGTGCACCCCATTTAAAAGTGTCCAAAACATGACTGAAGCTTGCCATGGAATCATAATAACTGGTCGCACCCGAAATATTGGAATTCAGTCCGATCCCGAGTTTCTGATACCATTTGGGAATACCGACATAATCTTTGGGAGCAAAAGGATAAATGGTGATGGCGGTAAACCCAATAGACGGTGCATTAATATTTACAAGACCAGAAATATTATCCTGGTTATGGTTTGCGTTCACCGTCAAATTGTATCTACCGTCTTCAAATGTTTTTGAATAGGCAATGGATGAACTGATCTGGTTATTATAAACAGCTGTCGGGTTAGTTAAAACATATTTGTTGAAGGAAGCCGACATCAGATTTAGGTTGGCAGAAAAATTCTGACCGGGATGGGCCTTGCTGTCCACATTATGTGCCCACTGAAGGTTATAGGTCTTAGAGGAGGTGTATGCAGCCTCACCCGAATTATTGAGTATACGGATATTCTGATAAATAAAATTCATTCGCCCGCTATAACGGTACCGGACCCTGTATTCTGGCGTCAGGTGTAACGTATACCCCCCGTACGAATAAATATCAGCCCGGAAGGCTACATCAAAATTATCACTCAGCACTTTATAATAACCAAGCCCCTGTAGTCCGAGACCATATTGGGAACTCACATCGAAGGTGGGCGCTAGGAATCCGGAGTGTCTTCCCTGCGAAATCGGGAAATACCCAAATGGAATATATATCGGAATCGGAACACCTTCAAATTCAGGATGTACTGGTCCTGTGATCGCCATTTGCTTATTGATCAGCTTCATCTTATTTGTCCGGAATGCAAAATGGGGTGTATCCAGATTACATGTTGTGAAACGTCCGCGGAATGCATAATAGTCATTCGTGGAAATCTTTTTCATCTTCTCCCCCATCACATACATTTCACCGCTTTGCGTAAACGTATTGATGGTGATGCCCTTCTTCGTTTTCATATTGAAGACCATAGAATCCGACTCCATTTTTGTCTCGGCCTGTGTCATTTTCGGCCGCCCGATCATAGCGCCGGATGTATCTCTTGCGTAAGTAGCCAGGAGCAGGCTGTTGGCCTGATCCATCCGGATATTATAGGCATCCAGATCAATATCCTTGAATTTTGTATTCGCCTTGTTATATAATGTAATATTCTTGGTCGGCACGTCCAGAACTACGGAATCCTGTGCACTGTAGGAGATGGGAGCATCCAGCGAATCTTTTGAATAAGGGGCATGAATCGTATCAACCTGCAGCCTGACACTGTCTGAATGAAAAGGAAGGGTATCCAGCAACGCTGAATCGATGATGACGGTATCTTTTAATGAGGAAATGTTTTTTTTTGGAATTGTATCCTCAACATCCGGCGGAGGCTTGTCACGATTTCTATAATAACGGGCTGAACTGTTAACAGTTACACAAAAGAATAGCAATGTTAAAATCAGCGTGGAAAGGTATTTTAAACTAATTTTGCCCCCGTTGTTCATACATTACAATGGTACAAAAATAGGGGTATCTATCTAAGTATTTAAGAAGATTAACATCTTGACAGTCAAAAGATAACTATGGTGAGAACACTATTTGGCCTGTTCATTTCTGTTTTCATTTTTTTTATTTTTTCGTCTTTTCATTCGGGTAATCATCCGGCTGCAATTAAATTACGCACCATCGTAATTGATCCGGGTCATGGTGGATTATACCCCGGCACCCGGGGACTAATCTCTGCGGAGAAAGATGTTACGCTCGATATCTCCCTCAAACTTGGAGAAGCTATCAAAGCAAGATTTCCCAATACCAAAGTTGTTTTTACCAGAACAACCGATGCCTGCGTAAACAATGCAGACAACCTGCACGATGATTTGCATGGCCGCGCACAAATTGCAAATCAGGCCAAAGGAGATTTATTCATCAGTATACATTGCAATTCCACCAGACAGCCGGCCGGTGGGTATTATGAGAAAAGAGTGATCGGGCACAAAAAAAAGCTGGTATATGTTGGTAAGGGTTCAAAGAAAAGAAAGAAATGGATCAATGCACCTATATATGAGTCATATTGGGTGAAGAATACGCGCGTTGGAACGGAAACATATATCTGGAAAGCAGGAAAGCAGGAAAATAAGAACGACGCAATCAATGAACGCGAGGAAAGTGGCGAGGATGTTGCCGACAGCAGCAGTAGTGCCGCAGCGGAAGAAGCTTTTGACCTGACATCTCCCGAGGCCCGTATGCGCGCCACTTTATATGAAAAAAAATATTTCGATAACAGCGCCCTTTTCGCAACCATGGTGGAAGAATCTTTCGCGGCAGCAGGAAGACAGAGTTATGGCGTTAAACAACGGGACGTGGGTATCCAGGTGTTGCAGGCAACCGGTATGCCGAGTGTATTAATAGAAGTGGGTTTTTTAAGTAATAAAGAGGAAGAAGAATATCTGAACAGTAATAAAGGACAGGATGAAGTTGTAGAGAATATTGTTGATGCTCTGGAACGTTATAAAAACCAGGTTGAAGGCAATGTTCCTGTTCCTCCGGCGTCGGCACAGGATTCCATTCGCCAATAAAGGAGTAGAGATCCTCAACGGGGAACGATCTTTTTCCTTAGGTTTGTAGAGCATAAAAGATGTTGGCGGCGGCTATTTTAAACAAAACTGCGAATGAAAATTACGAACGAAACAAAAATTGGTGCACTAACGTCGGTTGCCATCGTGCTGCTCATCCTGGGATTTAATTTTCTGAAGGGAAAAGATCTTTTTTCACATAGCAAGAAAATTTACGCCGTGTTCAAAAACGTGGATGGTCTTGAATTATCAAATTCTGTTAGTATCAAAGGATTAAATGTGGGCAGTGTATACGCCATAAAGGCAACGGATCCAAATATTGACGGTATCCTGGTCACCATCAGTATGAAGCAGGATGTAAACATTCCAAAAAACTCTGCTGCGGTTATTAAATCAGCACTGATCAGTTCCTCAAATATTGTTATCAACAAGGGAGATGCCACGGAGATGTTACAGGATGGCGATACACTGCAGACTGTAGATCAGGGCAGCATTCTGTCGGAAGTTCAGGGCAGGCTTGCGCCGGTCATGAAGAGCCTCAACAAAACGCTGAGTTCCCTGGATTCGCTGATCCTGCAGATAACAACGATGTTTAACCCGGAAGTAAAAAATAATTTCGCTGCGATCATCAGCAACCTGGCCAAATCATCAGTCTCGCTTCAGATTATGCTGAACGACCGGACCAGTGCACTCGCTCATACAATGATACACCTGGACAGTTTCACCAACAACCTGGCCAGCAATAATCAACGGATTACCGGTACCCTCGACAATCTCGAAAAAACGACCAATAAACTGGCCAATGCGCAAATAGATGAGACCCTGGCCAGCGCGCAGAATGCGATGAATTCACTAAGGGATGCATTAAACAAAGTGAACAGTCCGAATGGTACACTCGGCTTACTCATAAATGACAAAAAACTTTACCTCAACCTGGAAAGCACAACGCGGAGTCTGAATATTTTACTGGACGACCTGCGAATGCATCCGAAACGTTATGTCAACATTTCTGTTTTCGGAAGCAAGGATAAAAAAGGACCCCTGATGGCCCCCCTGAATGACAGCAGCGCCAATTCCAATCCGCCAACCAAGAAGTGATGAAAAAACCGGCCCATTTTCTGGCCTTACTGATATTGTGCATGTCAGGATTTCAATCCTTTGCGCAGATTGCTGTTGCTTTCAAGTCCAAAACCAGCGACAGCACGCAAACCATTTATATATGGCACTCTGATACGCTTCGTCAGGTGCAAAAGGATTCTGTTGATATTCAATCTTTGTTCGGTCATGTAAAACTGCAGAGTGACAAAACATTGTTTTATACCGATAGTCTCGCAATGAACCATAAGGATAACACGATCGAAGCCTTCGGCCATGTGCATATCAACGACAAGGATTCAACAGATATCTATTCGGATTACATGAGATATTTTGTTGACACGAAGCAGATTATTTTTCAGAAAAATGTTGTGTTGAAAGACGGGAAAGGCACTTTAACAACCGACGAATTGCATTATGATATGAATCAGCATATCGGGGATTATTATAATGGCGGGAAGGTGATCAATAAAAATACGGTTGTCACCAGTAAGGAAGGGACCTACTATGAAGCAACCAAGGATATTTATTTTAAGAAGAACGTCAAACTGAAGGATCCCGCTTATGATTTGACGGCAGATTCATTACTTTATAACTCTGAAAACCAGCTGGCAACTTTTATTACCAGTACGTATATCATCGACAGTACGGGCAGGACCATCAGAACAAAGGAGGGATATTATGATTTGAAAAATCACCGGGCGCAGTTTGGAAAACGTCCAACGATAACAGATAAAGCGGAAACGATCACGGCCGATGATATTCGTTTTGATGACAGCACCGGCCTGAGTCTCGCTCGTGGACATGCCGTTTTCAGGGATACGGTTCAAAACCTGACCCTGATTTCAAATCTGATGATTGCGAACAGTAAAGCGAATACTTTTTTTGCCACACAGAATCCCCTGATCATTTTAAAACAGGATAAGGATTCGATCTATATAACGGGTGACACAGTTTATTCAGCACGAATTCCTGACTCTGTTTTAAACAGGCCCGATTCGGTACAGGGTTCGGAAATCGTTCGCAGTGCAAAAAATCCGCACGACAGCAGCCTCCGTTATTTACAAATCTATCATCATGTAAGAATTTTTTCAGACTCCCTGCAGGCTGTGGCTGATAGTTGTTATTATTCCGGACTCGATTCCATTTTCCGATTATACACAAACCCCATTGCCTGGGCTGGTGGGTTTCAGGTTACCGGTGACACGATGTTTCTATATACAAAAAATAAAAAACCTGACCGGCTATATGTTTTCGAAAACAGCCTGGTGGTTGGAAAAGCCTATACGAATATGTTTAATCAGATTAAAGGCAATACGCTGAACGGATATTTTAAGGACGGTGTCATAGACTATATGCGAAGTAAGGGAAGTGCCGAAGCTGTTTATTATATAAAGGATGACAGTGCGGCCTTTGTTGGGGTCAACCGGGTGAATAAAGCAGATGTCATCGATATGATCTTTCTCAATAAACAGTTGAACAAAGTGGTTCTCCGCCAGGATGCCGACGGCATCATGTACCCGATCAAAAAAGTAAACCTCGATGAAATGAAACTCCGTAATTTCAAATGGCTCGACGAGCGAAGACCGAAATCGAAATTTGAGCTGTTTGAAAACCCAATCAAGCCGGAAGCGGGAGGCTAGAAGGTTGAGGTACTTCACCCCTCCCGCCTCCTGCATCCCGCCCCTCTCAATGCACAAAGAATATATACGATATCAAAATCGCCGTTATAATCGCCGACAAATCTGCCAGTAATGAAACTGGTATCGTATAGCGGGTCTTGCTGATACCAATAGAACCAAAATATAATGCCACGATATAAAATGTTGAATCCGTGGTTCCCTGGAAAATACAGGAAAGTTTTCCAATAAAGGAATCAGGTCCGTACTGCTGCATTGCAGTAATCATCATACCCCGACCGGCAGCTCCGCTCAAGGGACGCATCAGGGCTGTCGGTAATGCCGGAACAAAATCATTATTGATACCGAGCAGATGAAAGAAAGATCCTATTCCACCGGTAATAAAATCGAGCACGCCGCAACTTCGAATCACGCTGATGGCAACAAGCATCGCCACCAGGTAAGGAATCACCGTAACAGCCACCTGGAAACCCTGCTTGGCACCTTCTATGAAAGATTCATATACATTGATACGCCGCACCAGGCCCCCGATGATAAATATCACAAACAATAAAAGGATCAGGCCATTGCTGAATATCTTTGAAAAAGGATCAATATAATTACTGTGCAGGTGCAAAAAATACACGAGCGCGCCGATTAATACAGAGATGCCTCCCACCCATAACAAAATCACGGGCTGGAATAAATTGATCTTTTGTTTGATTGCAACCACCGTAAGGGCCACCACGGTCGCAACAAAAGTGACAATCATACAGGGAATAAAAATGCTCGTGGGGTCGTTCGACTTGAGAATGGCACGCTGGGCAATAATACTCACCGGAATGATCGTGAGTCCCGAGGCATGCAGTACCATGAACATGATCTGCGCATTGGAAGCCTGATCTTTAACAGGATTCAGCTCCTGCAGGCTTTTCATGGCTTTTAGACCAAACGGAGTAGCGGCATTATCAAGACCCAGCAGGTTCGCAGAAAAATTCATTACCATATGTCCCATCGAAGGATGATTTTTCGGAACCTCCGGAAAAAGTTTACTGAAAAAAGGACCTATAATGCGGGACAGAAAATTGATGGCGCCAGCCTTCTCTCCGATATTTAAGAATCCCAGAAACATTGCCAGTACACCAATCAGTCCGATGGCTATTTGTACACTCGTACCCGCGGAATCAAAAACCCCATCGATAATTGTTTTGAATATCTCCGTATCCCCGAAAAAAATCAGCCGCACAAGTGCCGTAATGAATGCTATCAGAAAAAAAATGATCCAGATCAGATTGAGGGCCATAGCCGGAATTATGGGTTGAATATAAGTAATTAAATAACGATCCCTCAAATACTTCTATCTTTGCGGGCGCAAAAACACGGGTATTCTGAATCAATAAATTTTATTTTCTATGGCTTTAAAGGCAGGCATCGTAGGGTTACCGAATGTAGGAAAATCCACGTTGTTTAATGCGGTCAGTACCAGTGCAAAAGCCCAGGCAAGCAATTACCGGTTTTGTACGATTGAACCCAATATCGGGCTTGTGGATGTGCCGGACGAAAGACTGGATAAACTGGCGGCGCTGGTGCATCCCGATCGAATCGTACCAACCCAGATTGAAATCGTAGACATTGCGGGACTCGTAAAAGGAGCCAGCAAAGGTGAGGGTCTGGGAAATAAATTCCTGGCCAATATACGCGAGGTAGACGCTATCGTCCACGTGATCCGTTGTTTCGAAGATGAAAATATCCTTCGCGATGAGGGGGCCATCAATCCCGTCAGCGATAAAGAAATTATAGATACGGAGCTTCAACTGAAAGATCTGGATGGGGTAGAAAGAAAATATCAGAAAGCTGAAAAATTACTCAGAACAGCAGACCCTAAACAGAAATTGGAATTTGAAGTGCTTAAACGTTGTAAGGAGTATCTTGAAAAAGGAAAAAATATCCGTGAGCTTCACCTGGATAAAAATGACAAGACGGCCATCGCGGATCTGTTTTTATTAACAGACAAACCCGTTTTATACGTCGCCAATGTGGACGAGGAATCGATGCATACCGGAAATAAATATTCCGAGGCGCTGAAAAAAGCCGCGGAAGCTGAACATGCTCAGGTGATCGTAATGAATAATTCCATTGAACAGCAAATCGCAGAACTTGAGAATGCAGATGACAAAGCCATGTTCATGGAAGAATATAAAATGAAGGAACCCGCTTTGAATAAACTGATCAGGAGTACTTATGCCCTGTTAACCTTGCAAACTTATTTCACGGCCGGTGTGCAGGAAGTCAGGGCGTGGACCATTCAAAAAGGATGGAAAGCCCCGCAGGCAGCTTCTGTTATTCATACCGATTTTGAAAAAGGATTTATCAAAGCCGAAGTAATCGCCTATGATGACTTCATAAAATATAAATCCGAAGCAGCCTGCCGCGAAGCAGGGAAACTCAGGATTGAAGGAAAGGACTATGTCGTAAAGGACGGGGACGTTATGCACTTTCGTTTCAATGTTTAGCCCCACTTATCACAAGTATGGAAGAATGGAAGTATGGAAGTTTGGAAGTAATAGTTAATTAGTTTCAGATACTTCCATTCTTCCATACTTCCAAACTTCCATTCTTCCATACTTCCACACTAGAAGACGTTGTAACCAATACTCACGTAGTACAATCCTCCGATCTGTGAATTACCGATCGCATCGGAATAATATTTATTCAACAGGTTCGTAGCGCCGATCTTGATCATACTGTTCTGCAATTTTGGAAGTTTCATGCTGATTTGTGCATCCAGTGCGCCGAAGGATGGTGTAGTACCGGAAATGAATGATGATTCATATAAATAGCTATCCTGCCAGTGATAGGTCAGGTTGAAGCCAAAAACTTTTTTGATCGTGTAGTTTCCGACAGAAATATTGTACTTGATTTTCGGTGTATTAAATTGCGTCAGCACATTCGCATCATTATTGGATATATCATTGTACGCAAGATTACCACCCACAAAAAATCCTTTCGGCAATGTATATTGTAGACCGATACCGGCGCCAACCGTATTCACCTTATTACTGCTGTTTGTATATATGCCGAAAGTGTTCAATGCATTTTGTCCTTGGGTCAACGGGTTTTTAACCAGCACGGTCAGCCCGATAAAATCTGTGTACTGCGCATAGAAACCATAAACATCTATGAATAATTTATTTGCGATAATCCCCTTGTATCCCAATTCCCAGGAAGCCACGGTTTCAGGTTTGAATTCTTTGAATTGATATTGTGTTGGCGGTGTGCCGGTTCTCGCATAATTTCCAAGCTCTGCCGTGTCATACGTATTAGTTGTTAAACCATAGTAGGAAATAAATTGTGGCAGACCGCCGATCAGTCTCGCGGAACCCGTCTGCAGGTTGATATATTGATTCTGCGTAGAAGGAAAACGATAAGCCGTCTGATATGAGGCACGGATATAGTTATCTTTGGCCACTTCATATACGGCTGTAATTCTCGGTGTGAATCTTCCTTTGAAATTGGAATTCTTATCGTACCGGCCTGCCACAGTTATTTTCAGGTAATCTTCAAAAAATCCTTTTTGAATCTGGGCAAAACCACCTGTCTCGTTGATATTGATCACACCGGCTGTATCCGCGAAGATCGTCCCATGGGAATTCAACACATATTCTTTGGTAGCAACACCGATGCTGATGTCGGCCCATTTGATCAGATCAGAAAAATTATACATGCCTTCCGCGACATACAGGTTTGTCTTATCATTGAATTTTGCACCCGCAGGAATTGCCAGTTTCTTCAGTGAATCCAATGCATTGTTGAACGGGACTGTTCCCGGCTGATACCTGCCTTTATCTGCATTGAATCTCGCAGCTGCACTGGCACTCACATAGGCCTGGGCAGGTGTTTCTCCAAGTGCAAGTGCCGCCCCAAATGCCTGTGCATAGGTTCCGATATAAGTGGGTGCCCATACTGTTGCGGTAGGCGCGTACGATTCATTGAGAAGCGTAGCAGCTGCTACCATGTCGTAGGAATTGCCCGCATCTTCCTGCGTTGTATAGGCCCTTGCATAAAAATTCTTACCGGTTACTTCAGCCTTATACTGTCCGATTTTTGTGTCGACTAAACTAAAGCGGTCGGTTCCTGTATAGATTGTATTCGTCTCTCCGAAATTTCCAGTCAGGCTTACCGTCGTGTTGTCGCTGACCTTATAATATAAACCGGCCGAAACTTTTAAATTATAAGCATTATAATTTGTTAGTGAATCTTCACTGTATCCGGTTCTTGTTACGCTTGAATTTACCGGAGTTAACGCAGCGATGCCCCTCAGCTTGGCAGCTGTTACAGGATCTCCCGCCTGTTGATACTGATTAGCTGCACTTTGTAGTCCATTGTATACTGTGAAAAAAGGACTTTCATCTCCGTATACATTCACTCCATTATAATTCGGTAAACTCCTGTCGCCGGCAATGGGGGTACCCTGATACGGTGAGTAATTGCTGTAATTGGTCGCCGTCCAGTCTTTCGCCTTCGTGTATTCCCCTGAAATTCGGAATGCAAATTTATTAAAGGATTGCGCGTATCGTAACATGACGTCATAATATGGAGCTGCACTCGTACTGGGATCGCTGATATGATTCCGGCCGTATTTAACGATGGCGCTTAAACCCTGGTATTTATAGGGATCCTTGCTGGTCATCAATATCGTACCCGTCATGCCGCCGGATCCATACAAGGCAGATGACGCACCTGGTAATAATTCCACATTATCCACATCCAGTTCATTCAAACCAACGATATTACCCACGGCAAAATTCAATCCCGGTGCCTGGTTATCCATTCCATCCACCAGCTGGTTCATCCGGACATTTCCCGAGCCGTTAAATCCGCGGGTTCCCATGGTTTTAAACAGAATAGATGAAGTGACCACATCCACCCCTTTCAAATTGGCGATGGCATCATAAAAAGAAGGCGCAGGTACTTCGCGGATATAGGATGAACTCATGCGTTCGATGGAGACAGGTGATTCAAGGCTTCGTATCTGTGAGCGCGTTGCGGATACCACCACTTCCGTACCCATAATGGAAGCGGGTTTCAAATCAATGGAAATAACAGTGGAGGCAGATACCACCTGGAATTCCTGCGTTTCGTATCCAACCGATGAAATGATCAATGTGACTGGAAAAGACTGGACCGTAAGTTTGAAATTCCCATGGTTGTCAGTAAATGTTCCCCTGGTTCCTCCTTTGATCAAAACAGAAGCGGCCGGAACGGGTTCTTTGTTGTCTCCATTATTGATTTTACCCGTTATGATTTGCGTTTGGGCGAAGGAATTACCAAGAGACAGGAATACAATATGGCATATAAAAAAAGCACGTGTAAATGTTTTCATGGCAAGTAGTTAGTTTATTGAATTTCCCGATACAAATATGTACTATCTTTTTAAAAAGTAAAAAATAAAAAGGAAAATGATCTTTTCCTCCTTTACTTTTAAATTTTTACTTTTTAGTTTTTACCTAATCTTTGTACCCAAAATTGCAAAATGACGGCATACCATTTCGCGGATCAAACGGGATTTTACAGAGGAAAAGTTCGTGATGTATACAGTTTAAATAATGGCTTGCTGATCATGATCGCCTCAGACCGCATTTCAGCATTCGACGTGATTCTTCCCCGTCTCATACCTTATAAAGGACAAGTTCTGAATCAGATCGCTGCATTTATGTTGAAAGCCACACATGATATTTGTCCGAACTGGCTTCTTTCTGTGCCTGCCCCCCATGTCAGCATTGGAAA
>Ga0206913_1009_pt1 | contig 68757 bp, 61 predicted proteins | sample Alteio_BWOrgHeat_72_FD_152942 | JGI IMG/M metagenome (GOLD analysis project Ga0206913, IMG submission 152942) | Enriched cells from forest soil in Barre Woods Harvard Forest LTER site, Petersham, Massachusetts, United States -... | ecosystem: Environmental > Terrestrial > Soil > Temperate forest >... | reverse complement strand
TGGTTGGAGTGTCGTGGGTCTTTCCGTTTTCTCCATCGTTGTTACGCTGGGTGGAATGAAGGTTATCGGGTACACGGATGTTATCCAGGTATTGGTTTTACTCATTGGCGGATTGGTTACCACTTATCTCGCACTCACATTACTCTCACAGCATTTCGGTTATGGCAGTAATTTGCTGAAAGGTATATCCATCCTGCGTCAGGAAACACCGGACCATTTTCATATGATATTCCATAAAGGAGATCCATACTATCAGGTCCTTCCGGGTCTCTCGGTCATTATCGGCGGCATGTGGATTAATAATCTGGCTTACTGGGGCTGCAATCAGTATATTATCCAACGGGCTCTGGGTGCCAATCTGAAAACCGCGAGAAGCGGACTGCTTTTCGCAGCATTTTTAAAATTACTCGTGCCTGTAATTGTGGTGCTTCCGGGTATAACGATGTTTGTTTTGCATAAGAATGGCATGTTCCAGCAGGAAATGATGCCCGATGGGATTGTCAAACCGGATCACGCTTACCCGACCCTCATGAATCTGTTACCGCCCGGACTCAAAGGTGTTGCGTTCGCAGCATTAACCGCTGCTGTTGTCGCTTCGCTGGCCGGAAAGGCAAACAGTATTTCAACCATATTCTCACTCGATATTTATAAGAAGTTTTTCAATAAAAACGCCTCCGAAAAACAATTGGTTGGTATCGGCAAATGGGTTGTTATTGTGGCGATGGGTATTGCTGCACTCATTGCACCGGCGTTAAAAAATCTCGATCAGGCTTATCAGTTTATCCAGGAATATGTGGGTTTTATTTCACCCGGCGTGCTGGCGATTTTTTTGATGGGGTTTTTTTGGAAACGTACTACTGCTTCAGCCGCATTAACGGGCAGTCTTCTGACCATACCCGTATCGACGATATTAAAATTTCTTCCGGTTTGGACGAAAGGGGCTTTTCCAGATTATCCATTCCTGGATCGAATGACAATAACCTTTGTAATCATTGTGCTGATTATGACTGGCATCAGTTTATCCCGGCCTGCGACGAATCAGGTTTCCCATACAATCATTATTGATAAAAAAGACTTCAGGGTGTCACCGGCATTTATCCTGGGCTCAGTGATTATCATGGGCATTCTGGCGGGATTATATACGGCGTTCTGGTAATTGTTAATTGTCAATTGTTAATTGTCAATTGTCAAATAGGTGATTTAATTAACAATTATCAATTGACAATTGACAATTATTAGTAGTATCGCCCGATATATTTGTTCTCCACAATCGCTTTCTTTAGTTCTGCGGGATCGATGATTCCTTCTTTTGCAAAAACAATTTTCCCTCCCGGCTCCACAAGCATTGTATAAGGCAGAGCTCCCTGCCATTTGGGATCGACGGCTTCAATGAGTTTATATTTACTTTCGCCGGAAAAAATATAATTTTTCGTGGAAGCCTGTTGCTTTTGCAGAAATTGAAGCGCTTTATTTTCCTTGGCCAATTCATCCGCGCTGATGCTTATAAATTCAAAATCTCTTTTGCGGTACATACGGTTCATCGTAATAAATTCCGGGAATTCAGTTACGCAGGGGCCGCACCATGTAGCCCATACATTGATTAGCCGGAGTTTGTCTGAATGATTTTGAACCAGGTCCTTTATTCCCTGCTCACTGATTGAATCGATCGTTACGGGTTCCTTGGCCCAGGTCGCCTTTGCCTTATCAATCCAGTTACTTTTTTCAGCCCATTTTATACTGCACCCAAAAACTTTTGTAGTTGGAACAGACACCGGTTTGCCGGCCAGTAATTCATCAATGGCCACACGCGCATCCATAACAGTGGGAGTTTTGGTGGGTTTTTCCATATCATCGATCCGGCCACTATATCGCAGAATCCTTTTCTTGTCGAAAATAAATACATGAGGCGTCGCGATGGGTCCGTAAGCGAGAGATGCTTTTTCAGTTTCGCCATCGAATAGATAGGGGAAATTGAAGTTTTTTTCTTTCGCACGCAGTTTCATTTCTTCGAATGAATCACCCATATCGGTGTATCCCAGCTCATCCAGATTGATCGAAGTGGGATCATTGGGCATGATCGCAACCAGGGCCACATTTTTTGCTGCATAGTCTTTTGTAAGCTGTATGATCCGGTTCTCGTAAGCCTGGGCTGTCGGGCAGTGATTACAGGTGAATACAATTACCAGCACATCAGCCTTGCTAAATGAAGACAGGCTGTACGTCTTTCCATCGGTTCCCGGAAGTGTAAACGGAGGGGCGGGTGATCCGATGGGTAATGTGGGATGATCGCTGACGAAGCGGGAATCATTACGGATATCCCCCATTTCATTTCCCCAGGCGGACACAAGGATCATACTAAAAATGAACATCAGGCAGACTTTCATGCATTAAGATTTACAGATTTTCAAATCGCGAACGATGTAAAAGGTAATTATTTTTCAAAAATGATGGATGGGGTCGGAGAATATTATATTGGTTGTAGTAGGATTGAAGTAGTAGCCAGACCCGTATAGGCATGGAATCCGGGGATGACGTAGTACAGATGTACCATAAAAAATTGAATTTGTTTTAAAGAACCTACATTTATAAATCGAAAACCGATTGCTCAGCTAAAATTTATTTTATGACATCCAGAAGAGTTTTTATCAAGTCTGCCTCTGCTTTATCAGCTGCTGTATTTGTAAAAGGTCCGCTGACCGCTTTCGCCAGCCCACCCGTGATTGGACTTCAGTTATACACAGTTCGTGATGCCATGGGCACAGATCCGCTTGGTACCCTGCAAAAAGTGGCCCAGATCGGGTACAATTCCATAGAAAATGCCACATACACCGGAACGGAGAAATTTTATGGAATGGATGCAGCCACTTATAAAAAAGTACTGAGCGAAAATGGTCTCGTGGCCAATAGTGGTCATTACCGCCTGGGAGAAGAACAGGAAAAGGGAACTGATGTAAAGGGTACAATATTACATGACTGGCAACGGGCTGTAGATGATGCATCTGCAGTCGGGCTCAAGTATATGGTTTGTGCTTATTTGTCAACTAATGAACGCGGCGACCTGGATCATTATAAAAAACTGGCGGATATTTTTAATAAAGCCGGAGAGACATGTAAGAAATCCGGTATACAATTCTGTTATCATAACCATGATTTCGAATTCCAGGCGCAAAATGGAGTATTTCCATACGATATTATTCTCGAGAAAACAGACAAGAACAATGTAAAAATGGAAGTTGACCTGTACTGGATCAAAAAGGCAGGGCAGGACCCGCTGGCATTATTCCAGAAGCACCCGGGCCGTTTTCCACTATGGCATGTAAAAGATATGTCGAAGGAAGCCGATCAGAGTTTTGCCGCAGTCGGCACGGGCATCATAGACTTTAAAACGATTTTCCAGCATAAAGACCAGGCAGGTATGAAGTTTTTCTTTGTTGAACAGGATAAATGTCCCGGTTCACCGTTCGACAGCATCACCCAGAGCTATAAATTTATCAGGTCAAACCTGGTTTAATACGGTTAGCAGTTGGCAGCTTTGCCCACCGTCCCGCCTCAGGCGGGATAGTGAAGGTGGGTTGGCGGTTGATTTGTGAATGGGGACAGTTAATTCAGATACTTATCCCGATTATGAGTTTGCTTTAGGTCTTCGCCTTAAGCTTTACGCTTTGCTTGCCCTCGCCTTATGCTTTAGGCTTTACGTGTCAAGCTTTACGCTTTCGCTTGCCTTCGCCTTGTTATCCGATGTGGAAAAATTCAACAGGAAATCAAACAGGTTGGTTTCGGTATTGATCTTAAGTTTTTTCCTGAGCCGGTATCTTCCAATCTCAACACCCCGGACGGAAATGCTTTCCAGCTGGGCAATTTCCTTGCTGGACAGATTCATTCTTAAATACGCACACAGTTTGAGTTCATGTGGACTGAGAGTCGGATAACGTGTTTTGATATTGCTGAGAAAATCGCTGTGGACGTGATCAAAATGCTGGGCGAATTGTTCCCAGTCCTTGTCCATCTTGTTTTCTTCACTCAGAATGCGCATAATTTTCTTAAACTCATCAGGTGCCGCATGGCCGTTTGCATTTTTTTTGATCCGGCTCATTTCTTCCTTTATGTTGCCAAGCAATTCACCCTTTTGCACCAGATGCATAGCCGTGGAGGCCAATTCTGTATTTTTAAAAGCAATATCAGCTTCCAGCTTTTCATTTCTGAGTTTTACAATTTCCTTTTCTGACTTTTCCAGTTCCAGTTCGTGGAGATAGGTCAGTCTTTTTTGTTCCTCCTCATATTTCTGCTGCTGCTCCAGGAATAATTGTTTTTGCGAACGGTATATCAGGTAAATAATACCAAAAATCAGCAGCGTATAAGTCAGATAGGCCCAGTTAGTCTGGTACCATGGCGGCAGCACTGCAAATTTGTAAACTTTAACCCTGGATTCATTTCCCAGATTATTTTTTGCCCTTACCTGGAATTCATACCTGCCCGGAGGCAGGTTCGTATATTCTTTTTCCGATTTTTTTGACCATTCTGACCAGTAGGTGTCGAAGCCACTCAACATATAACTGTACTGCACATTCGACTGCTGGGCATAAACCGGCGCCGAATATTCGAAATGAAGAGAGTTCATATTGTTGTTCACACTGGGCACTGCATCATCCGCCTGGATCAATGGCTGGTTAATCTGTGTATAATATCCGCCAAAAAGCACGCTGTCGGTATTTCCAAATGCCTTCACAGACCGAATCATGACGTCCAGCTCGTACCGGTTCTTTTTATATGCTTCATAGTTGATGTGATAGAACCCCTTTTCAGATCCCACGAGGATATTGGAATTGTTGTACGGATAGACGTTTTCCCAACCGCTGACCATCTTGTCATTTAGTTCCGGAAAATAAATTATTTTGGGAACCTTCCAGGAGAAATCGATCACGCCCAAATTTCGATCTTCCACAAACCAGATATTACCCGAGCCATCCTCCTTAAGGTAACGTATGTTTCTGTTGCCGAAAAATGAAATGAAATAAGAAGATTTTTCAAAACGGTCCGTTTTTGGGTCATATTCATAAATGCCTTTTTCAGTCGCCACCACGATCCGGTTAAACACTTTAAATAGTTGATTTTTTACAGCTGAAGGCAAACCTTGATGGTCTGTATACAATTTGACCAGAGACGGCTGACCGGGACGTATCTCAATTTTATAAACGCCCCGGTATGGATGACCTACCCAGATCATATTATTGTTGTCAATTGATAAAAACTGCGAATATTCTTTAAACCCGGGGACACTCCCCTTTGAGACAAACTGATTTTTCTCCCACTCCATTATTTCAAGACCGGATTCATTGCCGGTTAAAACAAGCTTTGAGGGAAGTACATTATAAAACGGAAGAAAAGTATAGGTCGCCGTCTTCGAGTTCAGGGGAACCGGCTGCCCAGATCGTAAAGCATAGGCGCCGTCATGATGACCAAACAAAAGTTCTCCATTAATGTTGGCAAGGCACCATGACGAACCCTTGGTATATGTGAGGGGAACAAAATCACCGTCAACAAAACTCAGATCCTCTTTACCATTCAGGGGAACTTTATAGAATCCGTTTGAGGTTCCCACATAGAGCGCATCTTTGTAAACCAGGGAAGTATATCCTTTTCCTTCGTTAAGCCGTTCAGGGTATATATGTTTAATGGCATTGTTATAGGCGATGAAGTCTATGCCGTCATCAAGACCCAGCCAAAGATTATTGTCCTTGTCAAGGAACAACGTAAGGATATTGTTTAGTTGCAGCCCTTCTTTGCGCGAAAGATTCTGGATCACATCACCTTTTTTATTGATTACATAACACCCATTCAGATTGGTTCCAACGGCTATCCAGTCATGTGTTACCGGGATAGCCGTCAGTATTCTCTGGTTCTGTAAAGGGTTGAATCCTGAAAAACGGAAAGGAGTGAGTTTATCTTTATACAATACATAAAATCCTGACGTAATGGTGGTTAAAAAACTACTATCATTTCCTACGGAGAATAAAGAAGACGCGATAAAATCGGGTGGTAACTGCGAATTCTCCAGGTAGCTGGTCCAAAGGCCGTTATTGAATTTCATCAGGCCATTTTTCAAATCCTGTGCAATCAGCGTATTGTTGCCAAATCCGAGAAAAGCCCATTCGCTCGGGGCGGGATATGCTGTAATAGAATAACCGTTGTATTGAAATATTTTTTCTTTTGAACGAAAGAATACATCATTCCCCACCACCACGATATTCCAGATATTACTAAATGAAAAGTCTTTTTTTGACAGGAGTGGTTTAAGGGAAGTAAAGAAAAGCTTTCCATTGTGGTCGGGTGAGAAATATCCAAAATCGTCCTGGCCGCCTGCATAGATATGGTTGTCCTTACCCATTGCGATAGAACGAACGATTGATTTATTCGGAAGCGAGTATAATTTCCAGAAGGAACCGTCAAAACTAAGCAGACCGTCCAGGTTGGCAAAGTACATTACGCCGTTCTGGTCTTCTATAATGCTCCGGTTTTCGGTGCCTGCGTTATAGGTGTTGTTGTGGTAATTTATGATATCCGGGATACCGATGGGATTCTGGGCCCGTACAATTGATGTACATACACATAAGATCAAGATGAATGTCCGTTTCATTTGCAAATCAATCTGAACCAAATGTAAGGCGAAAGTCCATCCAAAAGGTCAACTCCTGCCGGTCATGAACTGTTGTAGCCCATTCCCCGTTTAAAAAATTAATATGATGTAGTGATGATGTAGTAGGCCGGATAGCCTTTTGTTTAATTTTTGCACTGAAGTAGTATTGAAGTAGGTATAAATCTATGTATCTACATATTCAAATTTAATTTCAATGCCTCTTATTCAATTTTTCAAACATCCTGCATGAAGCAATTGCTTGCCTTTCTCCTGATACTGTCTTCTGTTGCTGCCAGCGGTCAGCAAAATCCGGTTGGTATTTTTGATGGGCATACAGACATTGGAACCAATGTAAAGCCGGGGTCAGCCACTTATATCCCCGGAACAGGGCAGTACGTTATTTCAGGGGCGGGATATAATGTATGGGCTGACCATGATGAATTTCAGTTTGTATGGAAGAAGATGAAAGGAGACTTTATCATTTCAACCCGGGCGGAATTCCTGGGAAATTGGGTGAATTATCATAGGAAAGTGGGGGTCATGATACGTAAATCCCTGGATGGCAATTCGGCCCATGTGAATACGGTTGAACATGGGGACGGCCTTACATCCCTTCAGTTTCGAAGAACCGCCGGTGCACAGACGGAAGAAATCAAAGCAAAGCTGACAAAGGCCAATATCATCGAGCTGGAAAGGCACGGAAATCAGTACATCATGCGGGCTGCTGTATATGGCGAGCCATTTGTAATGGATACAGTAAACGATATTGACCTGGGTGATGAAGTGTATGTGGGCCTGTTTGTCGGTTCTCATAACGCAGATGTATTAGAAACCGGTGTTTTCAGTAATGTGAGGCTTACCGTTCCATTTAAGGGAGTGGCCGACAATCAAACCCAGATGAAACTGGGCAGTCATCTTGAAATTCTGGAAGTTGCCTCCGGTAAAAGAAATATTATTTATTCCGTTCCTTATTCCATCCAGGCACCGAACTGGACCAAGGATGGGAAATACCTGATTTTTAATGATGATAAGGGGCTGATCAATCGTTTTGACCTGGCTTCAAATGCCGTGTCTGTCGTTAATACCGGAACGGTTAAAAACAATAATAACGATCACGTAATTTCTTTTGATGGAAACATGCTTGGATTAAGCAGCAGTGTAGACAATTTGGGCGGTTCAATCATTTATACAGTGCCTCTGACCGGAGGTATTCCCAAACAAATCACCCCGAAGGGTCCCTCATATATGCACGGCTGGTCGCCGGATGGTAATTTCATGGTCTTTTGCGGTGAAAGAAATGGCGAGTATGATGTGTACCGGGTCCCCTCAACAGGCGGCCCTGAAGTAAAACTGACGGACGCAAAAGGCCTGGACGACGGACCGGAATACACCCCTGACGGCAAATACATTTATTTCAATTCAGTCCGGTCCGGTTCTATGCAGATCTGGAGGATGAAACCTGATGGAAAAGATCAGGAACAGGTAACCAATGATGAATTCAATAACTGGTTTGCCCATATTTCTCCCGACGGGAAATGGATCGTATTTATTTCTTTTCTGAAAGAAGAAGTACAACCCGGCATTCATCCGCCTTATAAGCATGTATATATCCGCCTGATGCCTTTTGCGGGTGGGGTTCCTAAAGTTATTGCTTATGTCTATGGAGGACAGGGTACCATCAATACACCCTCCTGGTCGCCCGACAGCAAACGGGTGGCATTCGTAAGTAATTCTGACATGACAGGAGAACAACCCTAGAATTTTCAACTTTAAAACGCTATATGAAATCAAGACGCTCCTTTCTTAAAGAAACAGCATTCGCAAGCGCTGGTGTTTTCATTCTTCCGGAACTCATCAGGATACCTGAAAGTGCACCCGAACTCAAAAAAGTAGGTGTTCAGCTTTATTCTGTGAGAAAAGAAATGATGGCTGATGCGGTCGGTACGCTGAAAAAGCTGGGGCAAATCGGTTACCAGGAAATTGAGTCGGCGCAAAGTGAAAAGGGAAATTATTACGGACTGGAACCAAAAGAAATAAAAAAGATTTTGAAAGACCAGGGTATGACATTACGCAGCGGTCACACCCATATTGATAAGAACTGGCAGAAATCCATCGATGAAGCGTCAGAGGCGGGACAGGAATATATTATTTGTTCTGTCCTGCCTTCTCCCGGCCAAACGGTTACGAACTATCAGAAAAGTGCCGATATGTTCAATCAGGCGGGAGAACAATGTAAAAAAAGCGGAATCATGTTTGGATATCATAATCATTCATCAGAATATGACACGGTAGACGGTAAAGTATTATATGATGTATTGCTGGACAATACAAATCCGGGACTCGTTCATATGGAAATGGATCTCGGCTGGGTAATTGCTGCAGGAAAAGATCCGCTTGCTTATTTTTCAAAATATCCGGGACGATTTCCGTTATGGCATCTGAAAGATATGAGCCTGACAGAGAAGAAGAGTGTGGAATTTGGAAAGGGTGGCGTAGATATTATTGGCCTGATGAAACAGGCAAAGCAGGCTGGTATGAAGTATTATTTTATTGAACAGGAAGAATATGCGGTAACCGCGTTTGACAGCCTTGAGTACGACTACAACTGGCTCGCGGATCACTGGAAAGTGTGATTGATGCAAAAGAATAAGTTTATTTTAAAAAAGTAGAGTCAGATTTTCAGAATGCCCCGTGAAGGGGCATTTTTAATTCTTTGAAATTGAATAGGAGCTTTAGGCTTTAGGCCTTAGGCGTTGGGATGATGTATTAATGAAGTATCAATTGAAGCCAATAACCTGGTTTTTGAGAAATTGATGTGGTATTGATGTAGTAAAATATATTGTTAAAGAATGATAGCAGAATAGATTTGGTGAAATGATTCTGCTTATGAAATTGAAACGCTTTCTTTTGCTCCTAGTACTGCTTGGTTTATTTTACCAGCCGTCTTTCTCCCAAAATTCTCCGATCGGCGTTTTTGACAGCCAACAGGACATCGGATATGTGAAACACGCCGGATCTTCAACTTATGATCCCGCTACACAGAGTTATATTATTAAAGGGTCAGGAGCAAACATCTGGTTTAATGAAGACCAGTTCCATTACACGTATAAAAAGATTTCCGGTGACTTTATTTTGACAGCCGATTTTGATTTTTATGGTGATACGGTCGGAGCGATCGGGCATCGTAAAGTAGGATGGATGGTCAGGGAATCAGTTGCACCGGATGCTGTGAGTATGAATGGGTGCAAGCATATTGACGGTCTGATCGCATTGCAATGGAGACCTATGAAAGGCGCCTATATGCAGGACCCCCAGGGAGAAATTTTTGCAGCTAAGAGGGGTTTGCAAACTATGCAATTGGAGCGCAGGGGTAAAACGCTGATCATGCGTATGGCGAATCCGGGTGAACCACTTCAGGAAGTAGGTGAGCACGAGTTGATAGATTTGAAGGATACGGTGCTGGCTGGAATATATGTATGTTCACATGACTCGAACACACTGGCCGCTGGTCGTGTATGGAATGTTCGTATTGATCATCCGATTGAAAATCCATATCAGCCGAATCCGCTTTTAGCGAAGCCTGCGCCTCAGGCAGAAATGGGTTGTCGCCTTGAAATAATGGATCTTGTAAATGGAAACAGGAAGATCATTTATGAATCCAAAGGCCGGTTTGAAGCACCGAACTGGATGCCGGACGGGAAAAAATTATTATACAATGATCACGGCTCCTTATTTACTATTCCGATAGAAGGCGGTGAGCCGGAGAAACTGAATACGGGATCAGCAGCTAAAATCAATAATGACCACGGAATTTCATTCGACGGAAAAATGCTGGCCATCAGTAATTCCAGGGCCGGGATGCCGGGAGGAGGATCAGCCGTTTATGTTCTTCCGCTGACGGGTGGTGAGCCCAGACTGCTCACTGAGCAAACACCCTCTTACTGGCATGGCTGGAATCCAAACAATAAAGAAGTGTGTTTTGTAGCACAGCGCGGAAGCAGAATTTATAATCTGTATAAACAGGATATTAACAGCGGCAAGGAAATTCAGCTCACATTCAATACAAAGGGTCATGTGGACGGTCCTGAATATTCTCCGGATGGAAAATGGATTTACTACAACGCAAATCCAACGGGCACGATGCAGATCTGGCGCATGAAACCGGATGGATCCGGCAAAGAGCAAATCACTTTTGATGAGTATCATAGCTGGTTCCCGCATATTTCACCAGATGGGAAATGGATTGTATTTATTTCATTCCCGATTGACATCGATCCCAATTCGCATCCTACATACCAAAGAGTGATGCTTAGAGTAATGCCGGCTTCGGGAGGAGCGCCTAGGGTGCTGGCCTATTTGTTTGGCGGACAGGGTACATTGAACGCCCCATCCTGGTCGCCCGATAGTAAGCGAATCGCATTTGTGAGTAATTCAGATAAACCATAATAATCAGAAAGTAAAAAATAGCAAATGGTGAAAGCGAGATTTTTTTTATATCCGGTTTATAATTCGTTTAGCAGTTAGTGGTTTATGGTTAAGCAATGAGAACAGGCCCTTCCTGTTCACCGGGAGGGCCTTTCTTTATTTGTAGAAAATCAGAAGCTGAAAATCCGATCTCTTCGTGTAAACTCCAACGACATAGTAATTGTAAACTCCAACGACATAGTAATAGTATATATCGTTCATTTAAACGGATCGGTCGAATCCAACTGATAATTGTTAAGATAAAAATTCTTTTTATAACAAAAACAATGATTGCTTATGCCAAAGAAAAAAACCGGGCTTCACAAAGTGTGTTGCATGCTGATGGGATTTCTCCTGCTTTCATGCGCTGCATTTGCCCAACGGACAGTTACTGGAAAAGTAATTAATAAAACAGATCAGCAGCCCGTGAGGAACGCTACTGTGTTAGTGAGAGGAACGGTGCTTGCGACTCAAACTGATTCCTCCGGAGAATTTAGTATTGTTGTTCCTAAAAACAACAACCAGCTCGAAGTCTCTTCTGTAGGATACGAAAATGCGGTAATACCTATTGCGGGAAAAACCGATATTGGTCAAATACAACTCACTGTTACCGTTGGTAATCTGAATGAAGTATTTGTTACCGGCTATACATCGCAGAGGAAGAAGGACATTACTGCGGCAGTTTCTATTGTGAACGTGGGAGACTTAAAGGCGACCCCATCAGGAAGTACTGAAGCCCTTTTGCAGGGACAAGCATCTGGTGTGACCGTAGTAACTTCAGGTGCACCGGGTGCCCCTGCGGTAGTTAATATCCGGGGTATCACGTCATCAGGAAATTCAGCGCCGCTGGTTTTAATTGATGGTGTGCCCGGAAGTATGCATGATATCAATGCTAATGATATCCAATCCCTTCAGGTACTGAAAGATGCGGGGGGTGCGGCGATTTATGGTGTTCGCGGATCAAATGGTATTATCGTTATCACGACGAAGAGAGGATTAGGTCCCGTTAAAGTTTCTTATGACGGATTTGTAGGAACCCAGAGACCCTTAAGCAAAAGCTGGGATCTCGCCAGCCCAACCCAAACGGGGGTAGCTAAATGGGCGCAGGCATTTAATGATGGGCTTACAGCTTCCGATCCGCAATACGGCAATGGTCCAACGCCGGTCGTTCCCTATTATATCACGCCAACAGGTGCCCCGCAGGGTGCTCCGAAAACCAGTCTGGCCGACTATAATTTATATAGCAACCATATTACGCTTGCAGCCCAAAACGGAAATAACTGGTTTAACGATATATTCAAACCGGCATTGATTCAGGAACATAATATATCCGCCAGCGGCGGGACCGGCAAATCATCCTATTTCATGTCGTTTAATTATTTGGACCAGGAGGGTACTTTGATCGAGACCAGTTTAAAACGATATTCCGTAAGGGTCAATACGAATTTCAGTATGGCTGATGATCACATCCATATCGGTGAAAATGCTTTTGTAGTGTATAAAACCAATCCGGGTTATCTGAATGCACCCGGTGTAAACAGTACGAATTCTATTAATACAGCCTACCAGCTTCCCAATATTGTTCCGGTGTATGATATCGCAGGAAACTATGCAGGTGGTATCTCACAGGGACTTGGCAACGCCTCCAATGCAGTGGCCATCCAGGACCGCCAGGCAAACAATCAGAACAGGGACTACCAGGTGATTGGTAATGTATTCGCTGATGTTGATTTTCTGAAACATTTTACAGTGCGTACCAGTGCCGGCGGAACATTTGATAACTATTATTTTAATGGTTTTGCAACCACACCTTACGAAAATGCTGAAAATAATCATGCAGCCAACTTGTATACTGAAACTTATGGTCAGAACTCCAGCCTGATCTGGACAAATACTTTAAACTATAGTAACAAGATTGATAAGCATAGTTTTAGTCTTCTGGGTGGCACGGAGTACATTTATAATACCGGACAGGGGTCTAATGCAACGAGAGGCAATTATTATATAACAGACTCCAGTAACCTGACCGTATCCCCTAATCTCTGGACATTGAATTTCGGGCAGGCATCTACCCAGACAAACAATTCGAGAATCCTTGGAAACAATGGTCTCTATACACCATATCAGACTGCGATATTCTCTGTTTTTGGAAGGATCGATTATAATTATGACCAGAAATATTATATCAGTGGGACTTTACGCAGTGACAACTCTTCAGTGTTTGTTCCGGCACAGCGAAATAGTATTTTCCCTTCAGTATCCGCGGGCTGGGCTATTTCACAGGAATCTTTTTTGCGGGATGTCAACTGGTTAAGCGAATTTAAGATACGTGGCAGTTGGGGAAAACTGGGTTCCATCAGCAATATCAATCCAACCAATGCATATACTTTGTATGGTCAGCAGATTAACCAGTCTTATTATGATATCAATGCAACCAGTAATTCACCCGTGGCAGGTCTTTACACCAGTCAGTACGGAAACCCCAATACGACCTGGGAGCAGGATATTATTACTGATGTTGGATTTGACGCAAGTTTCTTAAATAACAAATTTGATCTCAGTTTTGACTGGTATAAAAAACTTATCAGCGGACTGTTATTTGTCCCGGCAGTTCCGGGAACGAATGGCGGGGCCCTGGATCCCTTTACCAACTCGGGTAATATTCAAAATACGGGCATTGATTTATCGCTCACTTATCATGGAAGGGTCAACAAAGATTTGAGAGTTGACATTACGGGTACTTTTACATCTTATAATAATAAGGTTGTCAGCCTGCCTGCCGGAACCTTATACATCAATCAGCCCGTAGGAGCTCAGACTATTACTTCCAGGATTCAACCGGGACATCCGCTGGGATCATTCTTTGGCTACCAGGTGATCGGTCTGTTTCAAAGCTATGATGACGTGGCCAAATCTCCAACACAACAGGACGCTGCTCCCGGACGATTCAAGTACGCCGATGTAAATCATGATGGTAAGATCGATGGTAATGACAGAACTTTTTTTGGCAATCCGAATCCATCTTTTACCGCAGGCCTGAATATTTCGGTTACTTATAAAAACTTTGATTTCTATACTTTCTTTTATGCACAGGTGGGGAATGACATTATAAATAATGTAAAATCATCAACCGATTTCCCCCAGGGATTTGGTAACCAGATCAGCACGAATGTGGCGCTCAATTCAGCCAGGCTGATCGGTGCGAACGGACAGCCGACCAGTATCAAAGACCCTACGGCTCACGTAGCCAATCCCGGAACAAATGTGCCCATGCTTGAACAAAGCGCCAATTTCAGCAATTCAGGTGTGTTTAATTCATATCCCATGGAAAGTGGTTCTTTTCTCAGATGCAGAAACCTGACCATTGGCTACAGCATTGTTTCAAACACACTAAAGCGCATGCATTTTGATAAGTTCAGGGTCTACATACAGGCGTTGAACCTGTTTACAGTCACCAATTATTCCGGACTGGATCCGGAACTGAATCCGGGAACAAATACCGTGTTTGGTATTGATGGCGGGGTATACCCGAATAATCAAAAATCATATAACGTAGGGGTAAATCTTACAATACATTAATTATTTCAAAATCAGATTATATGAAAAAATTATTTAAATGGATATTGCCCGCAACTACGGTACTCGCTTCGTTTATCATATATGCGTGCAACAAACAACTAAATCTACAGCCTCAGGGGTCGTTACTAGCTTCCAATGTCACTAACAACTCGGGCGTCCAGGGATTGCTGATCGGAGCCTATGTGCTTTTATCCGGGGAAAATGTTCCTGGTCAAAATCTTGGAAATGGGAGTGGCGCTTCCAACTACGTATATGGGAATGAATGTGCCGATGATGCCTACAAGGGTTCCACACCTTCGGATCAGCCGGATGCGATACCCCTTATGACCTGGTCGCTGGCGCAGGCCACACAAACCAATTATCTCGATGAGAAATGGGTTGTTCTTTTTACGGGCATTCAAAGGTCAAATGATGTAATTCGTACCATGCGTCTGTCTAAAGGTCTGGCACCCGCTGATACGGTAGAGTACACGGCTGAAGCAAGATTTCTGCGCGGATTCTATCATTTGGAAGGGAAAAAATTGTGGAACAATTTTCCTTATGCGGATGAGAATATTTCTTATGTGAATAATAACCTGAATGTTCCCAATTACACGGGCGGCCAATACATTGACATATGGCCAAAGATTGTGGCCGATTTAAAATATGCAGTGGATAATTTGCCGAACACACAACCCAATATCGGACGGGTGAATAAATGGGCTGCGATGGCTTTCCTGGCAAAAGCATATATGTTCCAACACGACTACACAGATGCAAAAGCATTGCTCGATCAGATCATAGCCAGCGGCACGACTTCAAGTGGTACCAAATATGCTCTTTCTCTTAATTATCAGGATAATTTTAATCCGGCCACGCAAAAGACCGCTGCGGAAGCTGTTTTTCAATGCCAGACTTCTGTAAATGACGGATCAGCGATTGCAACCAATGGTGGTAATGGTAATACGGGTGATGAGTTGAATTATCCATACAATCATGGTCCGGGTTGCTGTGGATTTGACAATCCTTCCTGGAACCTTGTACAGGCTTATAAAACCGATGCGAATGGACTTCCTCTTTTAGACGGAAGCTTTAATAATGCTCCACTGGTGAGCGCCAGCACAAATCCATGGACCGGTACTGTGGATCCACGTCTCGATTGGGCCGTTGGCAGACCCGGCGAACCCTATTTCGATTGGGGAACCATTGACACGACCTGGATTCGCGACCAGACAAATGACGGATTTTTTGTTCCCAAAAAGAATGCGTATGCGCTCAGCCAGCAAGGCAAGTATTCATCTACTGAAACTGTTTTCTGGGGCGCCGCAGAAGTTGCAGCCAATAATGTAAATCTCTGCCGGTATGCAGATGTACTGTTGTGGGATGCAGAATGCGAAGCCCAGATAGGAAGTCTCGACCAGGCTGAAACGTATGTAAATATGGTTCGCACAAGGGCGGCTAATCCAGCGGGATTTGTTTATCTGAATGCAACTTATGACGCAACCACCAGCACGTATTCGCCGCAAACAACACCGGGTGATAACTATAAAGTTAGTAACTATCCGCCCGGAGCATTTAGTTCCATGGGACAGACAGCCGCACTCAACGCCATCTATTTTGAAAGAAGACTTGAGCTTGCTATCGAAGGCCATCGATTCTTCGATTTAGCGCGATATGACAATGGAACCGGCACAATGACCACAACCTTAAATGCATATGTTGCGACTGAAAAAAACAGGCATGGATTTTATCTGATCAACAATACGGCCGTATTCACAAAAGGAGTCAATGAGTATTTTGCTATTCCGCAGAATGAAATAGATGCAGAAAATTCTACCGGAAAGATTTACCTGAAACAGAACCCCGGATATCAATAATAATAACGCATTAATATTTTGTTTGGCAGCTAGTGGTACAGCGAGTAAGCAAGGAGAAAAGGCCCGTGAATAACGGGCCTTTCTTATTTAAACTGTATATGCAGGACGCATCTGATTCTTTTTTTCTCCTGCAATTTTAACGCCGGTGCCAATAGAATCAGGCGAAGTATTTCTTTATCATGTGCGGCAGAAAGAGATTCTTCAATTCGGATGGGGGATAATTTCCCATCGGAGTATAAAGTAAATGATACAACTTCTTCACCTTTCATTAAAGAATCCTTCGTATTTATCTTTTTATTACTGTCGATAAAATGATAAAAAGCGTCCCATCCGGTCACAAATGGCGATATTTTTTCATCAGGCAGTGTCTTTAAATCAGCATCTGTCGCGGAAGAATGCAATTGAATCGTATGAGTAATATTGCTGTCGGGTATCAGTTCAACAGAAGCAGATTCATATCCGGCAGGCTGTACAAATACCAGGGCCGCCAGTCTTGGATCCTTCATATACAATTTAAAGAATCCGGCGGTGTCAGTAAAAACATGCTTATTGGATCCCCGGATATTCACCTTCGCATAAGGAACGGGTTTTCCCTGATCGTTTATGACATGCCCCCTGATGATATTATTGCCTGAGGGTGTTTCCGTGGGATTTGAAACCATACCTGGATTTCTTTCTTCATAGAAACCCTGTTTTGCAGAGGCGGCAACTGGTGGGGTAACATCTCTTCTCGCAAGCGTTTCAAATTTTTCTGCATTATGAATTGTGTCAGAGAAAAAACCGGATGAATCTGCCGCCAAATAATTCCCCGTTTTTTTATCAGACTGGGATTCGTTTGCCTTTACACTTGATGTACTATCTTTTCTGGCTGCTATATTTTTTCTTATGTCCCGGGATTTAACTGAAGCGATTACTGGTTCATCCCTTTTTACGCTGTCTTCTACTGAATTTTCCTGAGAAGATTTATTTAATGTAACACTTGATGAATCAGAAAGCGGAGCTGTTTGCGAGACTTTTTGTTTTTTGTTTACATAAGTCACCATGAAAACAGCCAGACCGATAACTACCATAAAAGAAGCAGCCACTGGCCATTTCGACAACTGAAATAATATTCCGGATTTCCGTTTCTTTTGACTGATTCTTTCCTTCAGTTTAGTTCTTAAATCTGCGACTCCTGATTCAAAGGAAACGGCATGTTTCCGGCTTTCTTCAATTCCTTCAATAGCATCAGCCAGGAAAGGATCTTCGAGTGCCGCTTTCTCCAATGCCTGCATGGCCTGATCAGACAACTGTCCGTATAGGTATTTACGGATATATTCCGCGGAATATTTAATATTATTTTTTTCTTCCTCCATTTTTGTATTTTCCGGACTATTCGTCGGATAATCCATTTTTATCCATACAGATTTTAAGATTTCTTCTTGCATTCTGAACCAGGCTACGAACCTTGTTCCATTCTGTTTGGGTTATACCTGCAATTTCCTTATAAGATTTTTCTTCCAGGTAAAACAATTGAACGGTATATTTTTGATCGGGCGAAAGTCCTTCGATACACTTTGACAACCGGTTCAGATTCAATTCTTTTTCAACTGCATTCTCAAGATGAGGATTTTCGGCTAATTGCATAAACTCGGGCATTTGCGTAAGGGGTATTTGTTTTTTTGATCGCAACGCCATCAAACAGTAGTTTTTAGCTACGGTATAAAGCCATCCTTTAAAATTGCTAACCTCATGCTTTCGCAGTTTATTAACAAGTTCCTCAAAAATATCCATGACGGTATCCTGTGCTTCTGCCGGTTCTTTCAGGTATTTCATACAAACTGCATAAATCAGATCCATATATCGCTGAAATAGTTCGCCTAAAACTCTGACATCCCCTTCCCGTTTATATTGATTGACCAGCTCTTGATCAGTCGTTTGTGTGTTCAATGTGTCTCGGAGAAATGACAATTCTTTCGTATTTGCGTTGTAATAACCACTGAAAAATAATTAAAATATTTCGCGAATTGATATGTAATCCGAAAAGAGGACTTCAACAACGACAGCAAAGATGCGGGAGAATTGGGTAGTGGACATACCGTGACAGCCATATATGAGATTATTCCGGTTGGAGTAAAAAATGAATTTCCGGAAAGTGTTGACCCACTGAAATATCAGAAAAAAATAAATCCGGTATATTCCATTGCGGGTAATGAAATCATGAACATTAAATTCCGGTATAAGACCCCGGATGGTGAAAAAAGCAAATTGATTGAACACGCGCTTGTGTATGAGCCGCAAACCGTTAGGGAAAACTCGGACACTTTCGTTTTGTTTCCGCTGTCGCCCAGTTTGGAATGTTATTGAGAAATTCGGCATTCAAACAACAATCGTCAATTGACAAAACTTACATCATGACAAAAAATTCTCTCGGTAAGGACATCGAAGGCTACCGGTCAGAATTCCTGCAATTGATCCGGGACACAGGCAGAATTACAAAAAATGAAAAACCCCTGGAAGAAGATGCCGTTTCGGGAATAAAATAAATAAAAGCTGCTCCACACGGGGCAGCTTTTTACTTCAACAGTTTTTTATCAGTATGAACCCGGCTATTGAATTTTGAACACGACACCTACCTGGAATACGGTTATGTCATATCCGGCCTCCGCGTTAAAACCAAAATTGGGTTTGATAAAATAGGACGCACCTACAAAACCGCCAAACGCTGGAATTACACGACTATTGGAAGTGCTGTTGTAATAAGAGTAATGATTAAATCCAATTCCCGCAGATGCACCCGCATATGTATCCAGATTTGGCACATTCCATCCGCAATGCCAGGCACCCCTTCCAGCTATAACAAAAGTATTATTTGAGCCGTTACCAGTGTATATGCCTCCATAAGCACCCGATGCAAAAGTGCCTCCGATTTCCGGTCCAAGACTAATCACGCCCGTACCTGCCTGCCAAAGTCCAAAGTCAGCCGCTATTTTAAAGCCGAATGCCGTACCGTAGTTGTATGCTCCATAATAATTTGCCCCCACACCTATGCCAGCATTAACCAAAACACTACCCACTTCCATGGGCGCCCCGCTGGAACCACCTTTGTTTTGAGAGAAGACCTTTTGCGAAAACGATAAACCGATCAAAAAAACGAAGGGAACGACTACTTTTTTCATAATGATTGTGATTGAGTGGTAAAATTAAGATTAGAATGCCTGAAGAATGTGTATTTAATTACGCCGGACGGGTAAAATAAAAAAAAGGGCCAGGATAGAAATCCAGCCCATTTTAAAATCCAATATCCTATGAAAAACCATAATAATATTTGCAAGAGATATACCAATTATTGACAGATCGGTCCATTTTAAATGATGAATCATTAAGTGGTAAGGATCAGTTACTTACAGTGCAAAATAAATTTATTATTCCGATTGAATTGCTAAAGAAATCAAAAAAACTCCCCAAATTTTCTTATTTGGGGAATTTTCATCCCAATCTGGGTCATTTTTCAGGGCTTGAAGGCATGGTTTTTTCATTAACTTGAGTATCACTTTAATGACTAAACAATGGATGTTAAAATAAACGAGAAGGAACAGCTATTTGAAAATGATAATTTATCAGGTGAAAATAAAGGGGCGCTTCTTCCAAACCAATGGGGTCGCTATCTGACAGCCTCATCGGTGACCGGGGACAAGGTTGTTAACTCCTCGGACGAGCATCTGGGGGAAATAAAAGAAGTTATGTTAGATCTGGAAACAGGCACTATTGACTATTTCGTGATTGAATTTGGTGGTTTTTTGGGCTTGGGAGTGAAATATTTTGCCATTCCGCTTCGCCTGTTAAAGCTCGACGCGCCCAATAAACGGTTCATTTTTAATCAGAGCCGGGAAGTTCTTCAAAATGCACCTGGCTTCGATATGGATCATTGGCCGGATACCAATCTCCATTTTGATGACGTCCATAGTTATTGGCGTTTTATTTAAAATTATATGTGGAAAGAGAAAGAAAATACACTCTACAGGAAGTTTACGTTTGAGAACTTCTCAGAGGCATTTGCATTTATGACCCGGGTGGCGCTGGAAGCAGAAAAAATGGATCATCATCCAAAATGGACCAATACATATAATCAGCTTGAAATCTGGTTATCCACCCATGATGCAGGTGATATTGTGACTGACAAGGATAAAAAACTGGCGAAGAAGATAGATTCCTTAAGCTTAAAACCTAAGCCCTGACTCTGTAGTGTGGTGAATGTAGAAAGGGTGGGAAATTCGGAAAAGTGAGAGTTGAAAAAGGAAATGATAGTGTGAGAATGTACATCAGCACACTGTCATTTCCTCACTTCATTTTGAATTACTACATTTGTACGCTTCCCCACATACACCACACTACGAAGTCACGCTTTCTGCACTTTTAGCACTTCCAGCAATCCATTTTTCACATTGAACTCAATGATGCGCACTTTGCCCTTATATCCATTATAAAGGACGGTTGGTACTTCAATCCATACACTACGTTCAGGTTTTCCGTTTAAAGTGCAGGTGGCAATCATTTGAATTTTTTCATCGGTGGTTTTACGTCCTTTAAAAACCGCTTCCACATCTGTATATACTGGCAAATCCGGACTTTCTTCCATATAGCAGGGTTTGAATTCTATGAGGGGATTTCTTATTCAAATTTAATTAATAGTAGCGGTAGCTTTGATTTTAATACTTTTAATTTAAGGAGGCAATATCCTTTCCATTTCTCCGATCAGTGTTCTGACCAGGGCCGGATCTGGTTTTTTCTTTTTTACCTTGAAGGGATCTGCCTCTATGGCTCTAAAATTTCCTTCATCATCTCTTTCAAGTATCATTTCTGTATTATCTATTGTACATAGAAATTGGTAGGTATAGGTGCTTACCCGGAGCCTGCAATGAATCTCCTGGGGAACTCCCTTGTATAGAAAATTCACGGTAAAATCCTCTGGCATGTTGCGAAGGTAATCATTTGATAGCTGGCCGGGATCCAATTCTATTGCGATAATGAATGGGGATCCGGTAAAATCTAAACCAAAACTATTTGGATAGAATGCAGCATCCTTTAACTTTATGCTGCATTTTTATTTAAAATCTAAAGACAAGCAACTAAAAATATAAAATGAAAACAAGTATTGGTATTTCCGAAGCAAATAGAAAAACGGTCGCAGAACAATTGGGTAAATTACTGGCAGATGAATTTGTACTTTATACTAAAACCTTAAATGCACACTGGAACCTGGAAGGTCCCGATTTTCATTCGGTGCATTTATATTTTGAGGATCTGTATGAACAATCCCAGGAAATCGTTGACTCCGTGGCGGAACGTATTCGTCAGCTGGGACATTATGCACCTGCCAGTTTAAAAGACTTCATAAAGCTCACGCATCTGACTGAGCAATTAAAAGGCGGAAACAACAGCCTGGATCTCATAAAGAACCTTTTGGGAGATCATGAAAGCATCATTGAATTCATCCGGGGAAATGTAAAAGAGTTTGACGAAGCGCATAAGGACGCAGGTACCAGCGATTTTGTAACAGGTCTGATGGAAAAGCATGAAAAAACCGCGTGGATGCTTCGGGCACATCTGAAATAATGGGTGAATGTGGAAGGGTACAAAATGTGGGAATTCAAAGTGAAGGGTGGAATTGATAGCGTCCTGAAGTACATTTTCACACGATCATTTCCTTTCTCAACGCTCACTTTCTCACATTTTCCACTCATACCACATTCATCACAATACGCAGTCGGGTGTTAAGCGTTAGGCTCAAAGCGCTCCCCCATTTTTCCGAATCATTCGTTTTTAAATTAAACTTGCCGGCTTTTCTCCCCCTCCCGGCGGCATTTTGAGTCATTTTATTTTTTCGTAACGGTTAGTTTCTAATTTTATCCGGGATTCAATTCTCTGCTTAATGAACACTAATCCGATAAATAACCAATACCGTAGAATCATCATCCGGCGCGGGAATGAATATTTGTTATTTAAGACAGATGAAATCGCTTATTTTTTTCTGGAAAATAAAACCTGTTATATGGTTGACCGTATACAGGGAATTAAATATTTAATTTCTAAATCTTTGAGGGATCTGACGATGGCACTGGATCCTGCTGACTTTTACAGGATTAATAAAAAATATTTAGTTCATATTGAATCCCTGCGCAAATTCAAGTTATGTGTGGCAGGCAGGATAGAGGTAGAACTTTTTCCGGCAACCCGTGAGAAAGTTTTTATCAATCAGGTCAGAATGCAGGATTTCAAAAAATGGGTAACGCAAGGCAGTAACGAACAGGCAAGTCCGTTATTTGAAGATATGTTGGAGAATCAGATAGGGATCTCCGAATACTAGTTTTATTTTCTCATGTGACCGCGGGTGGTTTCCACCACCTGCTATTTTTAAATCAGTTTGTTTTCTTTGGCAGTACGTATGGCATCTGCTTTGGAATGGACATTCAGCTTTGCGTAAATATTTTTTATATGACTTTTTACGGTTTCGTTATCTATGAATAATTCGTCAGCAATAACGCGCCTGTTTTTCCCCTTCGCTATTTCTTCAAGGATCTGGGTTTCTCTTCTGGATAAAGGAGAATGAGAATTTCTTTGAAAAGAACGGATGACCAGCTGTGCCACATTTGCACTCATGGAAGCCCCTCCCTGCATAATCTCGCGAATGGATTCCATAATTTTTACTGCTGAACTGTTTTTTGTAAGATAACCGGAGGCGCCATTGGTTAAAGCACGGAATATAATGTCTTCTGAATCATGCACTGTACAAATCAAAATGAGCGTATGAGGAAGTAAGCTTTTTATTTTAGGTATGGCTTCAATTCCCGACATTCCCGGAAGACCAACATCCAGCATCACGAGGTCGGGATTATCTTCGGTAAGTTTTTTAATTGCCTGCTCTGCGGTCGAATAAGTATTTATTACCTGGTAACCCTGTTTTTCACCTATTAAAAACCGATAACCCTCACGAATGACCTTGTCATCTTCGACAATGACGATCCGAACATTGGTTTCTTCCATTACAATTTAAATTTTCATAAATTTCCATGATTTCCCGGAGACGGGGCTCCCCCTTTATGGGGGATTTATTCTGAACAGAACAGGCTCTAAAGTTAATTATCTATTAGTTTATGGAGCTTGCGGCTTATTACTTTTTCTGCATGATCATTTTTCTAAATAAGGGTCGTTTTATTCATGTCGTAAAAGGGATTTTCTTGGGCATTTTCTTTCCGGTAATCCTGTCCGCACAGAAAGTCCATTTTCAAAATTATAATGTTCAACAGGGTCTGATACAGTCACAGGTTCTCGCCATCACACAGGATCACTTTGATAATCTTTGGTTCTGCACGCTCGGAGGTATTTCCCGTTTTGACGGCAAAGTGTTTACCAATTACAGCGAAACAGATGGCCTGATCAGTAATTTCGTTAATACCATAATGGCCGATGATGAATCCAATATCTGGATCGGCACGATCAATGGCGTCTCCAGGTTTAACGGTACCGGATTTAAAAGTTACAGGTTTTCCGAAAACCCCGCTGCGAATGTCGTCAAGTCGATTCAGCAGGATTCCGCTCACAGAATCTGGGCGCTGGCCGGGGGAACGTTATACCGTATGAATAAAACGGATAAACCTCTTCATACGGTCGTTTCGGGTTTATATGAAATAGTAACGGCCATCCAGGTAGACGGACAGGGATTTTTATGGGCCGCCGTACTCAGCAAAGGAATTTACAAGCTGGAAAAAGATGGCTGGAAATTACAGATTTTGACACCGGAATCGTATGGAAAAGGAGTCTGCCAGAAGATTGTCTTTGACATAACAAACCGTGACAGGGTTTTTCTGCTGATGTTTGGCGGCATTTATAAGTCAGAAAAAGGAGTTATCAGTTCACTAATCAAGAATAATGATCTGGGAAAGTTCACCAATTTGTACCTAGACAGATCGGGCAAACTCTGGTTTACCTGCGCCAGGGGATTATTCCAATACAGCGATTCAGGATTAACAGCATTTAATTCTTCCAATGGATACGAAGGGAGTAATACCGTTTCCATTTTTGAAGATCATGAAGATAATATCTGGTTCGGAACCAATGGAACGGGTGTTTTCCGTTATTCGTTCCAGCCCTTTCTGATTTATGATCAGTTCAGTGCAACAAATAATTTGGGGATTATGCCCATGTTGACTGACAATAAACAACTCTATTTCGGAACAGAAGGTGGATTATTTCAATACGATGGTAAAAAGATAAATCACATAAAGGGGCCGTCAGATGATCCGGTGGACCAAAATATAATCGGCATATACAAAGCGGGAGAGGGCGCCATTTATGTTCTGACCAGCAGTGGGATATTTTCAAAATACGAGAACGGAAAATTTACAAGGATCCGGCTGGGAGAACTCAGGGGGTGCATTAATTCTGTCTTACCGGATGTTCAGGGTGGATTTTGGGTTTCTTCCTGTCTGGGCTTTTTTAATATCTCGGCTTCTGGAAAAACAACCCGCATTTTAAATTTATTTTCCGGCAGGATGCTGCCGGTTTCAAAAGACAGCATCCTGGTAACGTCTGACTACGGTGCTTTTATGGTAGGGACGGATTTTAATTACAGGAAAATAAATGATTCCCTTCTGAATACTTCGAGTTATATGTCTGTTGCTTCCCTTGGATCATTTTATTTATTCGCTACTTCCAATAAAGGACTGATTATATACAATAGTTCAAACGGCAAACGCAGGCAATTCACAACAAAGAATGGATTGAATGCAGATTTCATATACAGTGTTGTCACGGATCATAAAAATCAGGTATGGCTGGGAACCGGCAGAGGTATAAATAAAATAATTTTAGATACAAACACAGAAGCTGTGCAGGTATCTAGCCTGTCAATTGCTGGTGATATTTCTTCTTCTGAGTGCAACCAGGGCGCGGCGACATATGATGAAAATGGAAATCTGTGGTTTGGCACGGTGTCCGGACTTTTTAAATACGTTCCAGATTCAGACAGAAAGGTAACTTATTTACCGCCGGTGGTTCTTCAACAGGTTCAGGTTTTCTCCAAGGATATTGCTCCGAACCGTTTTGCCGGATTATTAAATGAATGGTATGCCATTCCTAAAAATCTGGCATTACCACATGATGAAAATCATCTGACGTTTTCATTCAGATGCCCCAGTTACCTCAATAGTGAATCCATTTTATACCAATACCAGTTGGAAGGAATGGAAAAATCATATTCGGCCCTGACTCCAAATCACTTTGTGGCGTATCCTGCCCTTCCTCCCGGTCACTACACGTTTAAGGCCAGGGCTTTCCTGCCGGGGATTGGATTTTCAAACAAAAATGTTGATTTTTCATTTGATATAAAAGCAGCATTTTACCAGACTATTTATTTTAAAATTCTGTTGCTCGTATTGATCATGGGAATTATTTTATGGATACAATGGCTCCGGATGCGGATGCGCGCAAGAAGACTCAGTCAAATCGAAGAAGTTAAACGGGAAGAAAATATTAAGGTAAGGCAAACCGCATCGGAGGATTTTCATGATGAAGTGGGAAATAGCTTAACGCGAATCCAGGTGTTGACCGATGTATTGAATTCCAAACTTGGCAATGGCCACGAAGAAGAAAAAAGAATTATTCATATGATCAAGGAAAATGTGAGCGGTCTCTACCAGGGCACAAGGGACATCCTTTGGGCTTTGAATCCGGAAAGCGATTTGATAAAGGAAATCGGGCACCGGTTGGAAAGCCTTGGCATCGATGTATTCCAGGATACCGGTATATGTTTTTCCTACGAAAATTTATTGGGGGAATCAGAAAATATAAAACTCCCGGGTAACTATAACCGGAATATCATGATGATCTTTAAGGAAGCAATGAGTAATAGTCTGAAACATGCACAGGCAACGAAAGTGAAATTAAAAATCCAAAAAGTAGAAAACCATGAAATTCTGATTGAATTGGCTGATAATGGCATTGGTTTCAATTCCTTATATATAAAGAAAGGGCATGGGTTTCAAAATATGCAGAAACGGTCAAACCGCATCAAATCTACTCTAACACCCATCAGTATCCCGGGAGAAGGAACCCGGTATGATTTGAGAATCCCCATTTATCCTGTCTGATCATTCTGTCTTCTGACGATCGGATAAGACCTGCCTGTTCACCTTAAATTGCTGTTTTTGACCCTAAACTGTATTCCCGGGTCCGATTTAACGCCCTATTTTGAAGAAATCGGTCATTTCTCCTAAAAAAAAAGACGCAATAAACCACCGTACTAAACTATTGTGGTATCTTGTCGGCTATTAAAATGTTTTGGAATGAAAATCTTTGTAGCCGGTTTGCCTTTCGCCGTTAGTGATTCAGAATTGCAAGAATTGTTTGAACCATACGGTACCGTTGGTTCAGCAAAAGTTATTTTAGACAGAGAAACTCACAAGAGTCGTGGTTTCGGATTTGTAGAATTTTCAAGTAATGAAGAAGCGGAGAAAGCCATTAAGGCCCTCGATGGCACAAGCCTGGAAGGAAGAACGCTTACTGTTAAAGTTGCTGAAGATAAAAACCCCGGCGGCGGTGGTTCCCGAGGTGGTGGTGGTGGAAGCCGTGGCGGTGGTGGTGGATATAATCGTGACCGTAATCGTTACTAAGCTCCGGCTTTTTACGAATTACGCGTAACTCTTAAACGCTCAACGCCTTTTGGTGGATGGTTTTAGCTAATAGAAAATGATTAATTCATTTTAATCTGACTCTATTTGCTATTCCCATCCATCTTTTTTTGTCCAAAGCAGACGTTTTCCTTAGATCACAAAAAATCTCCATAGGCGATTTTCCGGTTGGACGACTGGTTTAATCTTCCTGTCAACTGTCAACCGTTATGCCAACCCGCTTTCGCTATCCCGCCTCATGCGGGACGGTCGCAAAGCCGTCAAATGTTTTACCCGCCGTGGCTTTAGCGCAGGCGGCCCGTCCGTCAACGATGATATCGTAATTTTGCACAATTAACAATGGCTGTAACACAAGATAAGCCAGGCTGGAGAGAACGGCTGAATGCTCTTCGCAACCTGCCTGCATTTTTTAAACTCGTATGGGATTCCAATCCCTGGATGACGGCATTGAATGCCGGTCTCCGCCTGATCAGATCGGCCATCCCGGTTTCTGTTTTGTATATCGGAAAGCTGATCATTGATGAAGTGATTTTACTGAACCGGGATCATGCACATGTTTCAACCCATCATTTATGGATGTTGATTGGTGCTGAATTCCTGTTGGCTCTTTTCAATGATGCGCTGGGGCGCAGCATTTCCCTGTTGGACAGCCTGCTGGGAGACCTGTTCGGAAAATTAAGTTCTATCCGAATCATGAAACATGCTTCTATCCTGGACCTGGAACAATTTGAAGATCCCATTTTCTATGATAAGCTGGAACGGGCAAGACAACAGACCACGGGCAGAACCATTCTGTTGTCGCAGGTCATGAGCCAGATGCAGGACCTGATTACCATGGGTTTTTTAGCTGCGGGACTGATCTTTTTCAATCCCTGGCTGATCGTGTTATTATTTATAACTATCCTGCCATCTTTTATCGGCGAATCTTATTTCAATGACCAAACCTATGCACTCAGCAGGCGGCAAACACCTGAACGCAGGGAGTTGGATTATCTGCGGTACCTCGGGGCCAGTGACGAAACAGCTAAAGAGGTGAAAATTTTCGATCTCTCCGGATTTATTATTGAGAAGTTTGAAGCATTAGCCAATAAATTCTATGTCAGCAACCGGCGGATCACCATCAACAGATCGCTCTGGGGCACTGCCTTTACGTTGTTGGGAAGTCTGGGATACTACGGTGCCTATGTTTATATTATACTGGAAACAATTTCGGGCAGTATCAGTATCGGTAAGCTTACGTTTCTGGCAGGATCTTTTCGCCAGCTCAAATCTCTGATGGAGTCAATCCTGACAAGATTTTCGGCGGTCTCCCAGGGGGCCATCTATCTGAGTGATTTTTTTGAATTTTTTGATATCCGGCCAGATATCACAGTGAGCAAAAGTCCGCTTTCCTTTCCCAGCCCGGTCCGCGATGGATTCGAGTTCCAGAATGTGGGGTTCCGTTACCAGCATGCAGAAAAATGGGCTACGAGACATTTGAATTTTACTTTGAAGGCTGGTGAAAAAATCGCGCTGGTCGGGGAGAATGGTGCAGGTAAAACGACATTGGTAAAATTGTTGGCCAGATTGTATGATCCAACAGAAGGAAGAATATTATTGGACGGCGTTGATTTGCGCTTATATGACATCGTTAGCCTGAGGCAAAACATCGGAATCATTTTCCAGGACTATCTGCGATATCAGATGCGCGTGTCGGATAATATTGCCGTAGGAAATATTATTCAGAAAGATAACACATCCCTGATCGTTTCAGCAGCAGAACAAAGTCTGGCTTCGGACCTGGTAAGCCGGTTGCCAGCGGGGTATGAACAAATGCTGGGAAAAAGATTCCAGGAAGGTGTTGAATTGTCAGGCGGTGAATGGCAAAAAGTTGCATTGGCCAGAGCTTACATGAGGCAGGCACAGGTTCTGATTTTGGATGAACCGACTTCTGCCCTGGATGCCCGGGCCGAATATGAAGTCTTCCAGCGGTTTGCTGCCCTTACCCGGGGAAAATCGGCCGTGCTGATTTCGCATCGTTTCTCAACAGTACGAATGGCCGATCGTATATTGGTATTGCAGCAGGGAGAACTTATTGAAAGCGGATCCCACCAGGAATTAATAGACAGGAAAGGTAAATATGCCGAACTATTTGCGTTGCAGGCAAAAGGATATCAATAGCATGACGGAAAAAATTAAAATATGTCCCCGTTGTAAAAAGGAATTCAGATGTAATGCTGAAAATATTTCTGCCTGCAGCTGTAAGCAGGTAAAATTGAGTAATGAAACAAAGTCCTTCCTGGCAAATACTTTTTTTAATTGTCTGTGCAATGAGTGTCTGACGGAACTCAACCTCCTTGTTGCTAAGGGAAAAGAATATCCGTTTCCGGGAAGGGGCGGCGATATCATTGAAGTGGTTCATTATTACAACGAGGGCGAATACAGGGTATTTACTGAATTCTATCTGATATCCCGTGGTTTTTGTTGCCGCAGTGGTTGCAGACATTGTCCATATGGTTTTGATAAACGATGGGGCAGATAGTTTGGGTACAGCTTTTAAATTAAAATCTGGCAGGACTAAATAGCTCATCTCTTTACTATATAGACATATTCCGCAAAACCAAGTGTATCCCAAAAGATATTTCCGATTAATTTTTTACCTCTGACCCAATGACCTAAGATCCTGAAGGGGGCAGCAAGAATAAAAAACCAATTTCGCCTTGTGCCTCCCTCCAACACCGTGCAGCCCAATTTTTCAAACAAATCAGTTAATTCTTTTACTGAATAAATTCTTACGTGTGACGGGTCATCATAAAAATTTAGCGACCCGTGCATGGATGGCAGCTTGGTGCTTTTGATTCCGGGATATTCGATATACATATATCCCCCGTCTTTAAGCTTACTTATAAGTTTTTCTATCACCTGATCTCCATTGTGGAGGTGTTCAATCACGTGAACCATCCAAATACCATCAAAATAGTTATCTGGAATCACGTGAAAATCTAAGAGCGTAAGGTCCATCTCATAAAAAGATTTCATTACTTTAAAATCTTCTGCACTATTGTTATAATCCTTATTCAGATCAAGGCCGTAATATTCACACGCAGGAAAAATAGAAACAGTTTTTGAAGCTGAATGATTTCCTGTGCCAATATCCAACAACTTAAATGTTTTGTTGCCAAAGGACTTTTTTAAATACATGAATTTTGAATTGGCACCCTTAAAAAATCTATTCATAAAAAAGAATTTAGGTTTTGTAATACACAGAAGTTGTTTGATTATTGATCAGAATCAATTAATACATTTAATTTTCAAATCTTTCTGACGGCTGTATAAGTAGAAACACTTAGGTAAACAGAACAATTTATGTTTAATAAGTTATTTTTATATATTTACCAATAATCGAAATTGAAAATTTATTTACCTCAACCCAATCTGTATGCGCACTCTATGCAAGCTACTAAGCTCTTTTCTGGTGATATTTGTTCTTGCCTCTATCAGCGTGTCTCAAACGTCCTGCTCCAAGACAGTTACAAATCATGACACTACAATCAAGACTGTTCATGATACAACTGTAAAAATCGTTAAAGATACAATTGTTGATACCCTCTACAATCTAAATTATGGCCTTGTAGCCTATTATAACTTTAACAATGGAAACTTAAATGACAGTAGCGGCAGAGGAAATAATATATTATTTAATAATGCAACAGTGACCAGCGACCGGTTCGGACGTGCCGGAAATGCTTACCGGTTTACCGGAGGAACTTATATGCGGGTACCCAATAGCGCGACTTTAAGTCCATCACAAATTACCCTGATGGCTATAGTCAGGGTGAATGGATATTATACAGGTCAATACTGGGCAAATGAAATATTGATGAAAGGATATCAGGATCAATCGGCAGGTGTGTATGGGCTTAGAGTGCAACCAGTTTCATTCGATTATACAAAGCCTTTGGATACAACAAGAGAAATGTTTACCGCTTTTTACGGTGATAACGCTAATGCCGGAATTTTGGATTCATCCTTCCTTGTTCATGGAGGTGTATGGAATACGGTTGTTTATACTTACGATGGGTTTGTTTGTAAACTATATGTCAACGGAAAGCTGGATAATTCCAGAACCGCGCCATTTGGTTTTAATCCTGGCACCAACGATTTGTACATTGGTAAAACGGAAAACACGATATTCCCTTATTACTTTGATGGGGCGATAGATGAGATCCGGATATATAGCAAAGCATTGTCCCCATATCTTGTTGCTAAGCTTAGCGCTTTGACTGAATAAAAAAATATATTAGTTCAGTTTTTCTTTCGGAATCAGACTGTTTTCTTTGGAGGCAGAGCGAATGCAACAGCATTATGCTCAAAATGGTTTTTATGGGATCCGTCACAGAATGGTTTATTCTGCGAGAGCCCGCAACGGCAAATGGATATCAGTTCCCTTCCGCCTAAATCATACCGGGCTCCGGTTTTATCCACTATTTCAAAGTCGCCTTCTATTCTTAAAGAACCGTTATCATTTACCGTAATTTTTGTGCTGGCCATCCTGGTACAGGTTTAAAGATGAAATTAGGCATTTGTACTCATTTATATCGTCGTGCTTTATCTTTAAGGATAATACTGCGGAAATATTTTTATAGAATACATATGAAAAAAACATTTTCCAAAATTTTTTTAATTTCAACCCTTATCAGTTTGTCTTTTATGCCGGCAAAAAAAATCAGAGTCGTTTTTTTTGGTGACTCCATCACGGAAGCAGCGGTGAAGCCTCATGGATTTATCATGATTGATGACAGTTTGTTAAACCCGAATGGAGCATCAAATTATGAACTCATCGGGGCTGGCGTGAGCGGTAACAAAGTTTATGACTTATATCTGCGCATGGATGATGATGTGATCAGCAGGTCGCCTGATATCGTTGTGATATATGTGGGAGTTAACGACGTATGGCATAAAAAAATGGGAACGGGTACCGACGCTGATAAATTTGAACGATTTTACCTGGCTTTGGTAAAAAAATTCAGGGCCGCTAATATCAAAGTGATCGTGTGCACCCCGGCTACTATCGGAGAGCGATTTGATAATACCAATGAACAGGACGGAGATATGAATCACTATTCGAATATTATCCGGAAAATCGCAACCGACCAGCATCTGACACTCGTTGATCTGAGATCGGCATTCGGGGAATATGAGAAGTTAAATAATAAAAATAACCTCGACAGGGGACTGCTTACATCCGACGGTGTTCATTTAAATGACGCGGGAAATATCTTTGTGGCGAAGCTGATGGCTGAAGGCATCCGAAATACACCATAGGCAGCCATTTTCGATTATCTTTGCGGCATGCATTATGTATCTGCTGAGGACCTTGGTAAGTCGTATGGCGTTAAACCTCTTTTTAATAATATTTCCTTCAACATCGAATCCGGCGACAAAATCGCATTGATTGCCAAAAATGGAACAGGGAAAACCACATTACTAAAAATTCTTGCCGGAAAAGAAAAGGCTGAATCCGGAAAACTCTGGATATCCAAAGATATCAATGTGGTTTTTTTCGAACAGAATCCCCAGTTCCAGGAGGAACTTTCCATCTTAGACAATATTTTCCATCATCCCAATCCGGTTACTACCGCCATCAAAGCATTTGAGGCCGCCAGTGAAACCGAGGACACGGATGCCATCATGAGCAGTATTGAAGAAATGGATCACCTGAATGCCTGGGATTTTGACGCCAAAGTAAAGCAGATTTTCAGCAGACTGTATATTGATCACCTGGTGCAGCCAGTGAAATCATTGAGCGGAGGCCAGCGCAAAAGAGTGGCGCTGGCACGTACGCTGATAGATATCAGTTTTGGAAAAACGGAAGCCCTGCTGATCATGGATGAGCCCACCAATCACCTGGACATTGAAATGGTGGAATGGCTGGAGAATTATCTGAACAAAGAAAATATCACTTTGCTGGTTGTTTCACATGATCGTTATTTCCTGGATAATGTATGCAATGAAATCTGGGAAATGGATCGAAGTGAGCTTTTTACTTATAAAGGAGATTACGAAAACTACCTGGAAAAAAAATCCATGCGAATTGAATCTGATCTGGCAAGTATTGATAAAGCGAAAAATTTATTTCGGAAAGAACTGGAGTGGATGCGTAAACAGCCCAAGGCAAGGACAACAAAATCCAAAAGCCGGCAGGATGCTTTTTATGTCGTGGAGGCGAAGGCCAAACAAAACCTGGATGAACAAAATCTGACGCTTCAGATGAAAATGAGCCGGCTCGGTGGTAAAATTGCCGAATTCAAAAAAGTTAATAAGAGTTTCGGAGAAAAAATAATCCTGAAAGGATTTGACTACACATTCAAAAAAGGCGATCGCATTGGCGTTGTTGGAAAGAATGGAGCTGGTAAAACGACCTTTCTGAATATGCTTCAGGGTATCGAACCAGCCGACAGTGGCAAAATCAATATAGGTGAAACCATAGTATTTGGAAACTACTCACAAATGGGTTTGGTTATTAAGGAGGATGTACGTGTTATTGAATACGTAAAGAATATTGCAGAAAATTTTCCCCTGGCGGATGGCAGTTCCATGAGTGCCGGCGAATTCCTGAAATTATTTTTATTTCCGTCCGACAAACAGTTCACTTATATATCTTCTTTGAGTGGCGGGGAAAAAAAACGGTTATTTTTATTATCCATTCTTTTCAAGAATCCAAATTTTTTGATTCTGGATGAACCAACCAATGATTTGGATCTTCCTACCCTTGCAGTTCTGGAGAACTTTCTACTGGATTTTAAGGGATGCCTGGTGATGGTATCGCATGATCGTTATTTCATGGACCGGATGGTAGATCATCTGTTTGTGTTTGAAGGTGCTGGCGTGATAAAAGATTTCCCGGGCAACTACGGGTTATACCAGCAGTGGCTGAAGGATGAGAATGCTAAAGAAAACGCATTATCAAAATCTGTTTCCACTGCGGTGGTGAAAGAAGTAATGCCCGCATCCGGCAAACCAAAACTTTCCTATAAGGAAAAGCAGGAGCTGGAAAAACTTGAAAAGGAAATCAGGGATCTCAACAGGGAAAAAGCGCAAATAACTGAAAAACTCCATGACGGAACGATTAATTTTGATATGATTCAGCAGCTATCTCAACGTTTTAATGTTGTGGAGGAAACATTACAAACAAAGGAGTTCCGATGGCTTGAACTGAGTGAACTTCTTGAAGCCTGATGCTGGACGTGGGAGGCATCAAGCCTTAATAGAGTTGTTAATAGCTAACCCAACTTCCAGTCTTCCAGACTTGTTCTGCCCGCTTTTGATCAGACACTGTATCAGAAATGAACATCCTTCGCTTTTTCGAATTTTAACTCGCTGAGAATCACAGTTTAATTTTACTGGCATCGCTTTGGCACCACGGATGATACAGAAAGTTTAAATTTGTCATGATGCTGAGTATTAATCTACGCACCGCTTACCGGAACCTGAAACGTCACAAGATATATTCAATTATAAACGTATTCGGGTTGGCAGTAAGCCTCGCGGCCTGTTGGCTAATTGTACTTTATATCACTGATGAACTGAGTTTTGATCGATTCAATATAAAAGCAAATCGAATTGTCAGGGTGGTGCAGCATGAATCCTGGGATGGAGGTAATATGAATATTGCTGTAACCCCCGCACCTCTTGCTCCCCGGTTGAAACAGCAATTTCCGCAAATCGAAGATGTAGTAAGGATAGATGCCGAAGGAGGTGACCTGGTCGCCCATGGAAATGGCACACTTAAAATAAAGGATATTATTTTTGCTGATCCTTCGGTCTTCAAAATTTTTAGTTTTGATTTCCTGGAAGGCAATGAGGAAACCGCTTTAAAAGATCCTCAATCGATCGTTATAACTGAGGGCCTGGCGCATACTTTATTTGGATCACAGGAATCCTTTATTAATCAGGTCATAGAATTTCCAGGTGGCAGTCCTGCCAGGGTTTCGGCGGTTATAAGTGATATTCCCCGGAATAGCCATCTCCGTTTTTCAGCAGTCCGGCCAATGCCTGCCGGTTTATCAGGGAGCTGGCAAAATTCTTCATTATATACTTATTTATTATTGAAAAATCCTGAATCATTGCAATCACTTCGTCGGTTGCTGCCGGCATTTGAGGATGGACCAATTCGAAAGGAGATCGGGGCGACCCAATATCAATTGGAATTACAGCCGCTGGCTTCTATTCATTTGCAGTCCAACCTGGATTATGAAATCAGTCCTAACAGCAGTTTGAGCAGGATCTATATTTTTGGCGCTATCGGCTTATTGATTCTTTTTATATCAATCATCAACTACGTGAACCTTGCCACGGCAAGGGCATCTTCCAGGGTGAAAGAAATCGGGATTCGGAAAACCCTGGGATCCGACAGATGGCAATTAACAGCTCTCTTCATTACGGAAGCGGCGCTGGTTACGCTGCTGGCGGGATTGGCAGCACTCGTATTGATCAGATTTTCGATGCCGGTTTTTAACATGATTACCGGAAAAGATCTTGCACTCTGGCGATTTGGTATCTGGCCAAGCATTGGTTTTATTGTATTATTTTCTATTGTGGTTGGCATGATCAGCGGGATTTATCCTTCACTGTTACTCTCCCGCTTTCAGACAATTCCGGCGTTGAAAGGCGACACTGGAAAAATGGGCGGCACGGTATTTTTCAGAAAATCATTATTGGTCTTGCAATTTATTATTACCGTTTTTATGATTTCTGCTTCTTTCATCATCTATAAACAATTAGAATATGTGAACCACGCCGATCTCGGTTTTAATAAGCAACAAGTGGTCACGTTTCATATTGATAATAAAAGTCTTCGTTCCCAGATTACGGTCATCAAATCCAAATTACTGCAAAACCCGTTGATAGAAAATGTAGCCGTAGCCGGAAATCCAATTGGAAACAATGATCTGGGTAAACGTGGTTATTATTATGAGAACAACCAGCAGGCCATCTCCTCGCAAACGAAATCTGTTCAGGAACTGATGGTGGATGCGGATTATTTGAAAACGATGCAAATCGGATTAAAAGAAGGCAGAAACTTTTCTGAACATATTAGTACAGATCTGACGAATGCAGTTTTAGTAAATGAAACGCTGGTGAAAGAATTGGGCTGGACGAATGCCCTGGGAAAGAAAATGATTTCGATGAATGACAAGGATGGACAACCGAAAACCGTCGTGGGAGTAATTAAAGATTTTCATACCTATTCTTTCCAGCATAAAGTAGAGCCACTCGTTTTGATATTGCCGCCTAATGCAAATGAACAGGATAATCTGTATGTGCGTTTGGCCAAAGGAAAAGCGAGTGAAGCCATGGCTTACCTGGAACAAACATATAAGAGTTTTGATCCGGGAAATAGTGTGGAGTATCATTTCATCGACCAGAATTTCGCAAATCAATATGAATCGGAACAGAAGCAGGGAAACCTTTCTTTGTTGTTTACAGTACTGGCCGTAATACTTTCCCTGGTAGGTCTGTTTGGTCTGGTAAGTTTTACAGTGCAGCAACTCAAAAAAGAAATTGGCATACGTAAAGTACTCGGCGCTTCCCTTATCAATATCGTGCAGCTTTTGTCTGGAAATTATTTGAAATTGGTAGCTATTGCAGCCTGTATCGCCCTGCCCGTTTCGTGGTTCGTAATGGACCGCTGGCTATCGGATTTCGCATATAGAATTCCCCTTCAGATCAGTGTTTTTATAGCTGCCGGATGCCTCTGTGCCGCCCTGGCTATGCTTACGTTGGGGATTCAGGGTTTGAAAGCAGGATTGGTCAACCCCATAAAATCTCTGAGAACAGAATGAGTGTAGGAGTATAAGAGTATAAGAGTGTCAGAATTAATTATTAAATTCACTCTTATACTCCTATACTTTTAACTCTTAACTTCTTGCCATATGCCCACCGAACTCACCCCGGTATTATTAAAAGATAGTCTGGCCAATCCCGCACCTCTTGGTTTATTTGGATTTGGGATGACAACGGTATTATTAAATCTTCATAATGCCGGTTTTTACGAAATGAATTCCATGATTCTGGCCATGGGTCTTTTTTATGGAGGATTGGCACAGGTTATAGCGGGCATACTGGAATTTAAAAAGAACAACACATTCGGCATGACGGCCTTTATTTCTTATGGTTTTTTCTGGATATCACTGGTCGCACTCATCTTCATGGCGAAATGGGGCTGGATATCTGCTACCCCTGGAACCGCATTGGTAGCATATCTTGTTATGTGGGGCATTTTTACTTTATTATTGTTTATTGGCACATTGAAAATTAATAAAGCATTGCAACTGGTTTTTGGTTCATTAACCATTTTATTTTTTTTGTTGGCCATTGGCGATGCAACAAAAAATGAGTCCATTACACATCTCGCCGGATATGAGGGGATCGTTTGCGGAGGCCTGGCTATTTATACAGGTATCGCCAATCTGCTGAATGAAGTTTTTGGATACACGGTCTTACCACTCGGACCCATAAAGCTTAAAGCCTAACGCCTAACGCTGAACGCTTTCATTTACGGTCAACGGTCAGCGGTCAACGATCAGCGGTCAGCGAAATCCGTCAACCGTCAACCGTCAACCGCCCGCGCAAGGGCGCGGCCAACTGCAAACTTTGAAAGATGATTTCTTAATTTTGCAGTATGGACAACACGCAGATTCAGTTGAAAGTACCCAAAAAACTGGTTATCATTGGAGGAGGGTTCGGCGGGGTCAATCTGGCACTCCGGTTAAAAAATGATTCGGCTTTTCAAATCACACTGGTAGACAAAAACAATTACAATTTTTTCCCACCACTCATTTACCAGGTTGCTACCGGATTCCTGGAAAATTCGAATATCAGTTATCCATTCCGTAAATTATTCAGAAGATATTCAAATATTCATTTCCGGCTTGGTGAACTGATCAAAGTAAATCCTGGGTCACATACTATTCATTTAAATAACGGCGAGATAACGTACGACTATCTCGTATTTGCGACGGGTGCAGAAACCAATTATTTTGGGATGGAAAATATCCGCAAGAATGCCATTCCAATGAAAAACGTGAATGATGCATTGAATATGCGGAATACTTTGCTTCAAAGACTGGAACTGGCAACCATCATCAATGATCAGGCGGAAAGAAAAAAGCTGGTCACGATCGTGGTAGCGGGTGGCGGACCCACCGGCGTAGAAGTTTCCGGTATGCTTGCAGATCTGCGTAGGCACAGCTTGCCCAAGGATTATCCTGAATTGTTGGGAACCGGTGCGAATATTTACCTGGTAGACGGGGGTGAACATTTACTCGCGCCGATGAGTACAGCCTCGCAGAACGATACCTTCGAGGCACTGAATAAAATGGGTGTCATCATCAAATTGAAAACACAGGTAAAAGACTTTGTGAATGACCGGGTTATTCTTTCAACCGGCGAGGTGATTGAAACAAGAAACCTGATCTGGACGGCAGGTGTTACGGCAATTAGTTTTGAAGGAATTCCAACTTCTTCTTATGGCAGGGGAAAAAGAATGTTGTGCGACCCATTTAATAAAGTAATCGGTGTGGATGATATTTACGCAATCGGCGATACCTGCATGCAAACCCACGAAACAGAATATCCGAACGGACATCCACAGCTCGCACAGGTTTCACTTCAGCAGGGCAAATTGCTGGGCCGGAATTTTAAAAATATGATGGCAAGCAAACCGCTCAAAGCATTTCATTATAAAGACCTTGGTACGATGGCCATTATAGGCAGGAATAAAGCGGTCTGCGATTTGCCCCATCATATTCACTTTAAGGGATTCATCGCGTGGTTTATGTGGTTGTTTGTGCATCTTATGTCGCTGATAAATTACCGCAACCGTATCAAGACACTCTATAACTGGACGGTTGCCTACCTAAACAAAGACCAGTCACTTCGCTTCATTGTCCGGCCAAAAGATCCTGACGAAAACCCCTGATTTCATTTATACAATTATTCATCTTATGGCCAGACAAAATTTTCAAAACCATACCAGGTATTATACCCCACATCATTTTATTTTTTATCCATTACTGCTTATTGCATTGTTTACTTCGGTCGTTGCATATAGTCATCATCCGGAACAGCGGGAGCTGTGGATTGCAATCATCGTAATATTCATTTTTGTCGGCTGGTCTTCGTTTATGATGCGGCAACACTATGCACTCGGTAATCAAGACCGCATTGTACGGTTGGAATTGCGATTCAGATATTATGTCATTACAGGCAAAAGACTGGAACCACTTGAATCGAATCTTAGTTTCAAACAATTGACGGCCCTTCGTTTTGCGTCAGACGAGGAATTAGCCGCACTGGTAGAACGCGCTCTAAAAGAAAATTTGAGTGCCCGCCAGATCAAGAATTTGATCGTTCACTGGTTGCCCGATCATATGCGGGTTTAGTACGACAAGGCACGATAATTTATGTACTAATATACCTGCGGTTCCATCCAGCCGCCTTTTAATCATGGCATTTCTTTCTAAGCATTTATTTATCAGGAGATCGTCCATTCCATCAGGAGGTCGAGGCTTATTTACACGAAAAATGATCCGGAAGGGATCACGAATTATTGAGTATAAAGGAAAAGTTACAACATGGAAGGAAGTGAATCATCGCGAGGGAACCAATGGATATATTTATTTTATCAACCGTAAACACGTCCTGGATGCTTTTACCTATCGGAAAGCCCTTGGCCGCTATGCCAATGATGCCAGGGGGATGAAACGAAAAAAAGGACTGAAAAACAATGCCGCTTATGAAACAATTGGACTAAAAGTATATATAGATGCGGTTGAAGATATTCCTGCGGGCACTGAAATTCTTGTAGGATATGGGAAGGAATATTGGGACGCATTAAGACATAATCAAAATATTTCAAATAAAGGATAAGCAATCTGGTGATATCCAGTTTATTAACCGGCTAAACTGCCGTTACACCATAAGGAACCGTAGAAGCCAATGCAGACAAGGGTTTTAGACGTTGACCGGTATTTAAAGGAAAGTCCTGCATTTTATTCTCGAAATCATTTGAAAAATGTTTTGATTTCATGAAATAATTTTTACTTTTATGGGAAGCGATTTGCTTCTATTCCCGCACTTTCCCTATAAGCATTATTCGGCTAATGTTTGACGGTCCTGCGATCTGTGATCCATACCTATGAATTGATTTACATATGTATTAAACAGATCAATCGATGCAGTTAACAAGCAAGATCCCTGGCCTGGATGAAAAATTAGACGGCTTACTTTCCCTTTTGATGCACGAACATGAAGACCAGCCCGCAATTGCAATGGGAGGCTTCTATGACCGGTATGGTGAATTCTTTGGAGAGGAACTTCATAACCTGCAGGAAATTCTTTTTGAAGACGGACTGGTACACTGTTTTGTCGGTCAGGACGGGCTGGAACTGGAAATAACCCAAAAAGGAATTTCTTTCATGTCCAGGGGCGGTTATTCCAGTGAAATCCGGGAAGAAATGATCAGTCATGATGATGCGTTAAGAGCCCAAAAAAAATCTGCATTCTGGAATAATCTCATAACAACCGCCTTTGTTATCGCAATCGCAATTTGTTTTTACCTGCGCCACAGGCCTGAATAAAAGCGGAAAGCTCAAAGCCTTCCTCAACGGCACCCCCGCCGAATCACACATCTTTTTCAGGCCGAAAATCTAAAAAGTTGTCCTGAGTCATGGGGAAACATCCTGCCTGCCGGAATAACTACCCGGTTATTATCATGCATTTAGTAATAAAAATTGGATCTCTTTAGTACTTTTTATTGATATGAGTGTCTATCATATTTAGGAATTTATTTTGTTATAGATTTCTGCATACAGAAACCTAAACTGTACATTTGAATATGAAACGAATACTCTCACTGGCCATCTTTTTATTATTTGCCTTCGTCACAAAGTCACAAAACGGAGTTCCTTACAATTGGTCGTATTCAGCCAAAAAAATAACTGATAATGTATATGAGTTGCATTTCCATGTTGACCTGAATAGCCCCTGGCATACTTATTCGCAGTTTACTCCGGACGGCGGACCGGTTCCGACAAAATTCAGCTTCACAAAAAATCCACTGTACACGCTGGATGGAACAGTTAAAGAAAACGGCAGCCTGATTCAAAAACACGAAGCGGTGTTTGGCGTTGACGTAAAATATTTTAGCGGTAAAGTAGATTTCGTTCAATTGGTGAAATTGAAATCCAAAGCAAAAACAAACTTCACCGGATCTGTTGAGTTTATGGTTTGTAATGATCAGCAATGCCTTCCGCCGGCAACCCAAAAATTTTCCATTGCATTGAACTGATATGAACAAAACTCTTGTTATTGGGGCGTCCGGACAAATTGGAACGGAGCTGACACTGGCACTCAGACAGCAGTTCGGGGGAGAAGCGATTATTGCCGCGGACCTCAAAAGGGAAGCGGATCTTCTGAAGGGCACAGGGCCCTTTCTTCCATTAGATATCATGGATAAGGAAATCCTTCGTGTGCAGGTACGTCGTCACGAAGTAAAAACAATTTATTTATTGGTTGCCATGCTTTCGGCTGCCGGTGAGAAAAATCCAATGCTTGCATGGCATCTGAATATGCAAAGCCTCATCAATACTTTGGAAGTAGCCCGGGAAGAAGGAGTTGAAAAAGTTTTCTGGCCAAGCAGTATTGCAGTTTTTGGAATGGATGCTCCGAAAGAAAATTGTCCCCAGGACGCATATGCGGCACCATCAACCGTGTATGGCATCAGCAAACTGTCGGGAGAACAATGGTGTCATTATTATTTTTACCGGTACGGGGTAGATGTGCGTAGTATCCGTTATCCGGGCCTCATCAGTTACAAAACATTGCCGGGTGGCGGCACTACGGATTATGCCATAGAAATTTTTCATTCTGCAATCAGGGGAGAAACATACAATTGTTTTCTGCGCGCCGACAAGCGGTTACCGATGATGTATATGGACGATGCCGTGCGTGCAACCATTGAACTTATGGAAGCGCCGGAATCCAAAATATCTGTACGCACTTCATATAATCTTGCTGGTATCAGTTTCACTCCCGCAGAAATTGCGCGGGAAATCAAAGCCCTTGTACCAGGTTTCAAAATCGAGTATGAACCCGATTTCAGACAGGCCATTGCAGATTCCTGGCCCGAGTCAATCGACGACCGGGTGGCCCGTGAAGACTGGGGGTGGAAACCTTCTTTTAACCTGAAAAATATGACGGAAGAAATGCTTCATCATATTAGTCCGGGCCTGGCGGTCTCAACAAGGAGATGACAGTTGAAATCAAATCAAAAAACAATTACTTTTGCAGCCCGCGTCGAGGTAGCTCAGCTGGTTAGAGCATCGGATTCATAACCCGAAGGTCGGCAGTTCAAGTCTGCTCCTCGATACAAGTAAAAGACTCCTTTGGGTCTTTTTTTGTTTAAAACAGGCCGTCATCGGATTCATATCCGCCAGCTGGCGGACGGCAGTTCAAGAGCCACACCCATCTTCAAGCTATTTTCAGTTGGCTAACGTAGAGACTATCGCTGACTTCTTTTCCGTCGGACGAAAGAAACCCCATATAAATTTGCACAATTCGTCCGCTGAATAGAGTGACATTAAATACATAACTGCCGGCAGATCTTTCAGTCAGATTAAGTTCACATATCCACTGATTTATTTCCGGGCAATAAACAGCCATAAATGCTTTGTCATGGGGGTGGGCCAGTCCCGTTCCACTGTTGTCTTCCCAATGAAATGTAATTTGACCCGATGACTGAGATTCTGCCTGAACTGACTTTACATTCTGCAGATCGCCCCTGCTCAGGAGTACCATACTGTAATCTATCATCAAATCGGGATAGGCACCTGCAATGGCATTCTTCACATTGTAGGAAAATGCTTTGTTGTAGCCCGTCAGGTCAATGTCAACCGTTTTTTTCGTTTCGTTCAGAAACGGAATAATGGGGCCCAGGAACTTGTTCATCAGGGAAAATTTCGCATGCTGTTGACGCTGCAAGGGGGAAGGCTTGCGTGATTTGCTAAAATTGGGGCGGCCACGCATAATTGCTTTGCCCCGCGAAACCGTATCCAACAACGGGGCCTACTTTTCCTATAAAGGGCCCGGTAATGCCTTGGGGAACGGTTGCCATAGAATCGGATTTTGGTTTTTTAAATATTGGACGTCTGTAACCGGATCGGGCCCGGTAAACAGAATATCGGTAACATAATCGATCCGCAAAAATTGTGCAAATTATTGGAGAATCAATAGAGGTTCATGGGCGGCAGGTCCCGGGAACCTCCTCCAAACCTCCCGGACACCTCCCGGAATTTCCCTGCCGGATACAGCTTCTTTAAGGGAAAATCCCGTATTTGGTGCCTAAAAAATGAACCCCCTGTAGAAACAGGGGGCGTCTAACGATTGCTTGCTATATAAAAAATTACTATATATTAAATATAAGACTCACAGAACAAATTTATATAACAAATCACAAAAAACAACCATTTAATATTGAATTAATGAATAAATAATTACATATTAATTTTAGTAATGTGTAGTTAACACAGTTTTGCTTTTATCAGATGTTCTTGCAGGATAAACCTCCAATGCGGCCTGGAGAATGTCCATGGCGGAAGCAATGGATTCCTGGTTGAGAACATAGGCCAGGCGCACTTCATTTAGCCCAGAACCGGCGCTTCCATAAAATCCGGATGCCGGAGCGAGCATGACTGTTTCTCCCTTATAAGAAAAGCTTTCCAGCAGCCACTGGCAGAAAACGTCTGCATCCGGAACCGGCAAACTGGCCATCGCATAAAAAGCGCCACCGGGATTGGGACAAAAGACGCCGGGCATTTCATTCAGTCTTCTTACCAGCAGGTCCCGACGTTTGCGGTATTCTTCCCGGGTAGTTTCGAAGTAATTCTCGGGTAAATCAACGGCTGCCTCCCCGAGAATCTGGGCGAATGTGGGCGGGCTTAACCTTGCCTGGGCGAATTTCATTACTATTTGATGTAATCCCTTGTTTCGGGTGATGAAGGCTCCGATTCGCCCCCCGCAGGCACTGTAACGCTTGGAAATGGTATCCATTAACACCACATGCTCATCCATCCCCTCCAATTGCATGGCGCTGAAATGAGAACCTTCATAACAGAATTCCCGGTAGGCTTCATCACTGAACAGGTAAAGATTATATTTTAAAGCGAGTTGCCTGAGTGTCTCCCATTCCTCCAGACTATACAAATAACCTGTCGGATTATTCGGATTACATATCATAATGGCCCTGGTCCTTTTAGTAACGGCTTTTTCAAAGTCCTCTGCGGATGGCAATGCGAAACCAGTGTTTATATAAGACGTTACGGGCACCACTTTTATACCCGCCTCTACCGCAAAACCGTTGTAATTCGCATAGAAGGGTTCCGGAATAATTATCTCATCTCCCGGATCCATGCATCCCAAAAAGCCAAATAGTATGGCTTCAGAGCCGCCCGTTGTAATAATGATCTGATGGTAATTGATATCTATCCCTTTACTGGAATAATACTTTACCAGTTTCCGGCGATAACTTTCATTTCCACCGCTATGACTATACTCAAGCACTTTAAAATGGAAATTTCGAACCGCATCCAGGGCTGAAGGCGGTGTTTCAATATCAGGCTGGCCGATGTTCAGATGGTATACACGAATCCCTTTTTTCTTGGCCGCTTCTGCATAGGGAACCAGTTTACGAATGGGCGATGCGGGCATTACCTGACCGCGATGTGAAATATCAGGCATACGTATTCTTTATAAGTTAAAGGTAATCACATTTCATAATGTGGTCTCGCAAAATGCGGGATGATGAGCGTGTGAAATGCGGAAGGATGGAAGTTGAAAAAGGAAATGACAATTTGCAAGTGAAGGATTGGCAAAACGCGTTCGGCGTTACGCGTTAGGTGTTGAGCGTAAAAGAGAAGCTGTTGGGCGTTGCTGAAAACCCGTTTCCGGAGCTCCCTTTCCTCACTAAATGAAAATAGGGATAGAAACTTTGTGGATTTTCAGCAAACGGCCAACAGCTGGTACGAATTTTCCTTTTCTATGATTTAGGTGCCGGAGCTGCCGGTGCCGCCGGAACTACTTCACCGGTAATCCGGAGTTGAACCGGTGCATCTACACCTGCCACTTTTACGGTTATAGTTTTATTAAAAGGTCCGGGATTAGCTGCATTGAAACCTGCATTAATCTTACTCTCTTTTCCTTTCGGAACGGCACCTTCCGGTTTTACCGGAGTGGTACAACCGCAGGATGCTACGGCAGATTCAATGACTATCGGACCGGTACTGATATTGGTAAAATTAAAATCATGATTCACGGGTACGTTCTGCTTGATTTTCCCGAAATCAAAAGACATTTCAGAAAACTTAATCACGTCAGCGGCAGTTTTCTGAGAGGCAGCAGGCGTGCCCGTCTGCGCAAATAAAGAAATAGATAAAATAAAAGCACTGAAAAGTAATACTGCTTTTTTCATTTTAGAGGTTTGTTTGTTTTAAAAATTGAACTGAAGCGTTTTCCGGTGCAGCGGTAGGAGGCAATTTATACACCTCGCCGGTTATGGTTAACGCTTTGGTTTGTCCGTTGTTGTAGAAGATCGTAATTGTTTTGTTAAAATGTCCGTCAGAATAGGCATTGTATCCGACTTTTATCGGAACGGTAGCTCCGGGGGCAATGGGTTCGCGACTCCACTCCGGCGTTGTACAACCACAGGAGGCTTGCACATTCTCGAGTAGCAATGGCTCTTTTCCGGTATTTTCAATTTCAAAAATATGGATTACGGGGCGTCCCTGGGGTATCTTTCCAAAGGAATAGGCAGGCTCTTTCAGCAGTAAAACTTCCGGTTTCGCAATGGCCGCGGGGTAGGGAACGGATACCGTGTTTGACTGGGCATGAATAGCAAAAGCAGTCAACAGACTATAAAATGTCAATAAAAACACCTTTTTCATAGATTGCACAGAAATCTTCCTAAAATTACATAGTAAACGTCACCTTTGCCAATTAATTTTAACCCATTATATTATAATTAACCACCTACCAGGCCATCCACCATTTAAACGGATGAAATATGGAAAATCTTACAACCAGCGATCAGGTAGCCTTGGAAAACCTTTCATTCGATCTTTTCCGAAAGGAGGTACTGAAAGATTACCAGCTGGTTTGTGAAAGCCGGGAAGCCAGCCTGCTGGGCCGTAAGGAAGTACTTACCGGAAAGGCTAAATTCGGGATTTTCGGCGACGGCAAAGAAGTTCCCCAGGTGGCCATTGCGAAGTTCTTCCGGCCGGGCGATTTTTATGCCGGGTATTATCGTGACCAGACTTTGGGATTTGCGCTCGGCACTTCTACCGTTGAACAATTTTTTTCCCAGTTATATGCGGATCCTGATGTTGAACACGATCCGCACAGTGCAGGAAGGAATATGAATGCTCATTTTGCGTCCCGGCTAATCGGCGAAGACGGAGAATTTCTGGATTTGGTTGACAGGAAAAATTTTACTGCAGGGCTCGCCCCAACCGCCGCCCATATCCCCCGTTCATTCGGACTTGCTTATGCCTCCAAAGCATTCCGTGAGATCAAAGAACTCAGAGACTTCAAGAACCTTTCTGTAAACGGAAACGAAATTTGTTTTTGCACCATCGGTGATGCTGCTACCAGCGAAGGTCATTTCTGGGAGATTATTAATGCAGCCGGGGTTCTGCAAGTACCGTTGGCGATATTCGTATGGGATGATGGTTATGGCATTTCAGTTCCGGTGAAATTACAAACTACCAAAGGCTCCATTTCAGAAGTGCTAAAGGGATTTCAAAAAGAAAATGGCACCAATGGAATTGATATTTATAAAGTAAAGGCGTGGGATTATGCAGGCATGTGTGAAACATTTGAAGCAGGTTTACAAAAAGTGCGTTCGACTCATATTCCAGCGATTTTTCACGTGGAAGAACTCACCCAACCGCAGGGCCATTCTACTTCGGGTAGTCATGAACGATATAAACCCCCGGAAAGGCTGGAATGGGAACGCACATGGGATGCCATGAAGAAGATGAAGGAATGGATCATCGAAAATGCCCTGGCCAGTGCGGAAGAAATAGATGAAATTCATACCAAGGCCAAAGATCTGGTTCGTACCAGTAAAAACAGTGCATGGGAAAAATGTATGGAACCCATTCTGGAACAGGTTGGCCGTTCTGTATCTATCATCATGGAGCTGTCGGCCGCCCTACCGGAAAAGAAAAACAAGCTGGAAGCCATTAACCGTCAGCTCGCTTCATTGCGGGAGCCCAACCGGAGGGATATCATGCATTACCTGCACCAGACATTATTGCAGACAGGAAACGATCCGGCTGCTTCTTCATTACGCGGCTATTATAAGGAATTGACCCGTGAGAATGCCCGTTTTTATAATACCCACTTATATCACGAAGGACCTAAAAAAATAGAGAATATCGAATCCGTACCGGTGCGCTACGGAGAAGAATCTGCTCTGATAAACGGATATGAAATCCTGAATAAATATTTCGACGAGCTGTTTGCACATAACCCCAAAGTGCTGGCTTTTGGAGAGGACCTCGGGCAGATCGGTGATGTAAATCAGGGTTTTGCCGGCTTACAACTGAAATACGGGAACGGCCGTATTTCAGATTCAGGAATACGCGAGATAGCCATTATCGGCCAGGGTATTGGTCTGGCTATGCGAGGTCTCCGGCCGATTGCGGAAATCCAATACCTGGATTATATGCTCTACGCCATTCAGACCCTGAGCGATGATCTGGCTAGTCTCCAGTACCGGACGGCCGGCCAACAGGCGGCGCCCCTGATTGTGCGCACCCGCGGTCACAGACTGGAGGGCATCTGGCACAGCGGATCACCGATGGGCATGATCATAAACGCAGTCCGCGGTATGCATGTGTGTGTTCCGAGAAATATGGTTCAGGCCGTTGGAATGTATAACACTTTGTTAGAGGGGATGGACCCCGCCATTGTGGTAGAATGCCTGAACGGTTACCGTCTGAAAGAAAAATTGCCGTACAACCTGCTGGACTTCCGTGTTGCTTTGGGCAAACCGGAGATCATCAGGGAAGGTTCTGATATCACCATTGTATCTTACGGTTCCACACTGCGCATCATCGCTGAAGCAGCAGAAGTTCTGAGTGAAATGGATATCGATTGCGAGATTGTAGATGTTCAGACCCTGCTTCCTTTTGATATTCATCATCATATTTTGAGTTCACTTAAAAAAACCAACCGCATTATTTTTATTGATGAAGACGTTCCGGGTGGCGCAACTGCATATATGTTTGAAAAAGTGATGGAAGAACAGGGTGGTTACCGGTGGCTGGATACCGCTCCGAGAACACTGTCCGCAAAAGCGCACAGGCCGGCTTATGCCAGCGACGGAGATTATTTCAGCAAGCCAAATATGGAAGAAATCATTGATGCGATACTGGATATTATGAGAGAGTAAGATGGAGGCAGGAGGCAGGAGGCTTGAGGCTTTTTTGGCCTAGCCTCACGCCTCACGTCTCCCGCTTCGTGCGTTAATATTAAATTTGCAGTCCTAAATTTTTAAAATAATTATGGGCAGGATTTTCGAAGTGCGTAAAGCCACCATGTTTGCCAGGTGGGATAAAATGGCAAAACAATTTACCCGGATCGGAAAAGAAATAGCATTGGCTGTCAAAGCCGGTGGACCGGATCAGAATACCAATGCGGCTTTGCGTCGTTGTTTCCAGAATGCCAAAAGTGTGAACATGCCGAAGGATCGGGTAGAAGCAGCGATCAAAAGAGCCATGGGTAAAGAGATGGATAATATGGTGGAAGTACTTTATGAAGGGTATGCTCCTCATGGCGTGGCTGTTCTGATCGAAACAGCAACTGATAATACCACAAGAACGGTAGCCAATGTACGCGCTTATTTTAATAAAGGAAATGGAAACCTGGGTACGAGCGGCAGTGTCAGTTTTCAATTTAAAAAAATGGGTGTTTTTAAATTGAAACCGGAAGGACTGAATATCGAAGATCTCGAACTGGAACTGATTGATCATGGCCTCGACGATTTGGGAGAAGGCGTTGGCGAACATGGTGAACCGCTGATCGTATTGCACGTAGCTTTCAATGATTTTGGAAATATGCAAAGAGAATTGGAATCCAAAAATATTGTTCCCGTCAGCTCTGAAGTGGAGTGGATCCCAACCACTACGGTTTCACTTCCTGAAGAATATGCGCAGGAAGTTTTAAAACTGGTCGACAAACTCGAACAGGATGATGATGTGCAGAAGGTTTTTCACAATCTGGTATAGTGTGGTGAATGTGTGAAGCGTGAAAAATGTAAGAATTCAAAATGGATAAAGGAAATGATAGTACCCTTCCACGCTCACCACACTAATGAGGAGCTTTACGATTGAATCTTAGAATGTTTTTTACTATAACTGAAATAAATCATTAATCCGATTGCCATCCAGGCCAGTGCAACCAGGATCGTTGTGTTATCCAGTGAAATGATCATGGCCAAACATAACAACGCGCCAAGTATGGGCACCAATGGAACTAAAGGTGTTCTGAAAGGACGTGGGTGATCGGGATCTGCTTTCCTCATGATGATGATTCCTACACAAACCAATGCAAAGGCAAGCAAGGTTCCGATACTGGTCAGGTCGCCTGTTATATCTCCCGGAAGCAGGGTGGCGATGGCTCCTACAAAAAGAAATAAGAGACCATTCGATTTATAAGGTGTTCTGAATTTGGGATGCAGATCTGAAAATACTTTTGGTAACAGTCCATCATTGGACATCGAATAAAATACCCTGCTCTGACCAAGCAGCATAACCAGTATAACCGAAGAAAATCCGGCCAATATTCCTACGGTTACCCATTTGGCAAGCCAATGGTAATTGGTCATATAGGTTTCAATGGCATAGGCCACGGACGCTTCTTTACCGGCACGTACAAAATCTGTATATGGAGCAACACCTGTAAGAACCCAGGAAAAAAGTACATACAGAATTGTACAAATGACAAGTGAACCCAGGATGCCGATCGGCATATCTTTTTTTGGATTTCTTGCTTCCTGTGCGGCTGTAGATACCGCATCGAAACCAATGAAGGCAAAAAACACTATTGCAGCCCCCCGTAACACCCCGCCCCAGCCATGCCTGAAAAAATTGGTATACGTATATTCATTTCCATTCGGAAGAATCGCCGGCTTGGCATTTGCCGGAATCATATACGGATGATGATTCGCAGGATTTATGTATTGCCAGCCGAGGGCAATGAAAAGTAAAACGATGGAGACTTTGATGATCACAATGATCGAGTTCACCACGGCAGATTCCTGTGTGCCTTTTATAAGTAGTAAGGAAAGTACCAACAGAATAAATAATGAAGGAGCATTTAAAATACCATGATGCATGACACCATTTGCATCCAGTAATTTTTCAAAGGGAGAATGGCACCACTCATAGGGTATTCTGTTATCGAACAATTTATTAAGAAATTCGCTCCATGCAATAGATACTGTTGCCGCGCCGAGGGCGTACTCGAGAACCAGGGCCCATCCGATGATCCAGGCAACGAGTTCTCCCATGGTTGCATAGGCATATGTATAAGCGCTCCCGGCAATGGGAATCATGGAAGCGAACTCAGCATAACAAAGACCAGCAAACGCACAACCGATTGCCGCAACGATAAATGAAACAGTAACGGCAGCCCCGGCATGACCGCCGGCAGCCGCGGCCGTTCTTACAAATAAGCCGGCGCCAATGATGGCGCCAATTCCCAGTGCAATGAGATTCCCCGGCCCCAGGGTTCGTTTTAAACTTTTTTCAGAATCAGCGGCCTGGGCCAAAAGAGAATTCAAAGTCTTTTTTCTGAATAAGCTCATAAGTATATTTTGGTTGGAATATGAATTATAAAGCTTGTAAAGTAAACAAATATTCCATTCCCACGCATTTTCTTACGCTTAAAGCTTAACACGCAACGCGTAACGCCTGAGCACATAACGGGGAACGCCTAACACGTAAAGCTTAACGCGCAACGCGTAACGCCTGAGGCCATAACGCCTACCACTGGGGCCTGAGGCGTAACGCTTTATCCGAATTCGTTTTTGGTTAGCATTGGGTTTTGATTTACTATTGAGTATTTGTCACAGGTATTATCTTTAGGCTTTAAGCTTGCGCGTTACGCGTTTGGCGTTCAAATTGTATCATGAATAGACCCGGATTAACCGGATGGATCATCATTGCCATGACGGCAGGAATCATAATCGGATTATTGATTCATCACAAAGCAGGCATCTACTGGAGCGAACAGTTTTCGGATTATATGTCCATCATAACGGACATTTTTCTGCGCCTGATAAAAATGATCATTGCACCGCTGGTGTTTTCGAGTCTGGTAACAGGCATCGCAAAAATGGGCGATACGAAAGCCGTTGGAAGAATTGGTGCAAAAACATTGGCATGGTTCCTTGGAGCTTCTCTGATCTCGTTGCTCCTGGGACTAATTATTATGAACATCGTAAACCTGGGAGATACTCTGAATCTCCCCATCCCGGATCTTTCTGAAGCAGGCAAAATAGAAAACGGCTCGACCCTAAGTTTCAAGACATTTATTACCCATGTGTTCCCCAGAAGTTTCATTGAATCCATGGCAAATAATGAGATCCTGCAGATCGTGGTATTTGCCATATTTTTTGGAATTGCCACAGCAGCCATTGGCGAAAAAGGAAAAGTATTTATCCGTGTCCTTGATTCATTAACCGAAATCATTCTGAAAGTAACAACTTATGTCATGTATGTTGCGCCGCTTGCGGCATTTGCAGCCGTATCAGCCATTCTCTCATTGAAGGGCCCGGAGATTTTAATTACATATGGAAAATTTATCGGGATCTTTTATTTGAGCATTTTGTTATTATGGCTCCTGTTGATGGGCATCAGTTATTTATGGATCGGGAAAAAAGTTTACGTTGTATTGAAGAACGTAAAGGAACTGGTATTACTCGCCTTTACGACTGCCAGTTCGGAAGCGGCCTTTCCGCGACTCATTGAAGCCCTGGAAAAATCAGGTTGCCCAAAAAGGATAGTCAGTTTTGTTTTGCCACTGGGATATTCGTTTAACCTGGACGGTAGCATGTTGTATATGGGATTCGCATCGCTTTTCATTGCGCAGGCATACAACATGCATTTATCTTTTGGCACGCAGGTTACCATGCTGCTGGTTCTCATGCTTACGAGCAAGGGCGTCGCCGGTGTTCCGCGTGCAGCCCTCGTTGTAATTGCAGGAACCTTATCCATGTTTCATATCCCTCAGCAAGGTTTGTTATTATTGTTAGGAATCGATCAGATCCTTGATATGGCAAGAAGTGCAACGAATGTGGTCGGAAACAGTTTGGCCTCAGCGGTTATATGTAAAATGGAAGGAGCACTGGAATAACGAACCGGTATTTTCATTTCATTATTTGCTTTTAAATCTTAATTTGGCGGCGGCTAGGATTCAAATGATCCGGGACAATGCATGCGTATGATACATCTTCTGGCAATTACTTTCAGGGACCTGCTGAATCCCGAATTTTACATCAATAACGGCGGCCTCTGGGTAATGCTTTTTATAGTTTTTGCAGAAACCGGGCTCATGGTCGGATTCTTTCTTCCCGGTGACAGTCTCCTCTTTGTTGCAGGGATTTACAGCCAAAAACTCATCGATAAGCTGATTCCGGGTGGAACGGGCAGTGATTTTTTTAATATTATCATACTTTGGATTTTAGTTTCAGTCTGCGGTATGCTCGGAAATATGGTTGGATACTGGTTTGGCAAAAAAAGCGGTGACTATCTTTTCCAGCGCAAGGACAACTTCTTTTTTAAGAAGAAACATCTTTTTGATGCAAAAACTTTCTATGATAAACATGGAGGCCAGGCAATCGTATTTGCACGGTTTTTACCCATCATCCGGACCTTTGCTCCGATCGTAGCAGGTATCGTACGAATGGAGAAGAAAAAATTCATGTATTATAATATCATCGGTTGCGTGTCCTGGGTATTCCTCATGTTATTTGCCGGTCATTATCTGGATAAATTTTTCATGAATAAATTTAATTTTGATTTAAAAAAACATCTGGAAGTGATTGTCATTGGCATCGTGCTGATAACGACTCTTCCCGTTTTATATAAAATGTTTTTTGGGAAAAAGCCAAGTTCACATCCTGAAGACTTATGAGCCTTTCTGTTACTGCCAAACGCCCTCCCGGAATTTTTAATCTCGCGGTTATCGTTGCCGCCCTCGGTTATTTTGTAGATATCTACGACCTGTTGCTTTTTACCATTGTTAAAAAAGAATCCCTTTTGCATGTAGGCTCTACGGATGCGAGTATGCTGGCTGACAGCAGTAAAGTGATTAACTGGCAGATGATTGGTTTGCTGATCGGGGGAATAGCCTGGGGTGTGCTGGCAGATAAAAAAGGCAGGCTTTCTGTGCTTTTTGGCTCCATCATCCTGTATTCCACGGCAAATTTCTTTACGGCCTTTATTCATACCGTCGACCAATATGCGCTTTGCCGGTTTGTGGCTGGTTTGGGCCTGGCAGGCGAATTGGGAGCCGGTATTACACTGGTGAGCGAACTGCTGCCAAAGGATAAAAGGGGCATCGGTACTGCGATGGTAGCCGGTATCGGGCTCCTGGGTGCAGTAGGGGCTTATTTTACCTATCAGTTTACGAAAGACTGGAGATTATGTTATAAAATAGGCGGGTTTCTGGGAATGGTCCTGCTTGTAATGCGTATCAGCGTGGTGGAATCAGGAATGTTCATCCAGATAAAGCAGCAGGCTGTTAAAAGAGGTAATTTTTTTATGTTTTTTACAAACAGGATCCGTTTCCGAAAATATCTGAACGCTATCCTGATTGGTCTTCCGACCTGGTTCGTAATCGGAATCATGGTAAATCAAAGCGATCGGTTTGCAAAAGCTATGTATGGCAGTACCAGCCTGGATTCCGGCAGGTCTGTCATGTTTGCCTATGTTGCCCTTTCTGTCGGAGATGTTTTCGGTGGATTTCTTTGCCAATGGTATAAAAGCCGCAAAAAGGGGTTGCTGACATTTTATATTTTAGGTATCATATCCGGTTTTCTATTCTTTTCGGGTCTGAACAATAGTGATTCCATTATGTATTTCTGCTGCGCATTGCTCGGGTTTTCCAACGGGTACTGGGCCATTTTTGTGACCATGGGAGCGGAACAATTCGGAACCAATCTGAGGGCCACTGCAGCCACTACGATACCCAATATGGTTCGCGGAGTTTTGCCCTTGTTGAATCTGCTTTTTCTGGATCTTTTTCAAAAGAGCTGGGGCTGGACCCTTGTTCGCAGCGGCATCATCACCGGGGCTATCGTTACGCTGATCAGCCTGATCGCTTTTTATTTCACTGATGAGACTTATCATAAGGACCTGAATTATACAGAACAATAGCCCTGTTGCGGTCTTCGAACACTGAATCCCTATCTTCGCGCCTGATTTTCCCGTATATACTTATCTGATGAAATTCTTAATTATTCGTCTTTCCTCCATCGGGGATATTGTGCTGACTACGCCCGTTATCCGGTGTCTGAAAAAACAGGTTCCGGATGCGGTGATACATTATCTCACGAAGTCCACCTACATGCAGATTCTTTCATCGAATCCGTATATCGACAGAGCGCATTATCTGGAAAAAAGTCTGCAGACCATGATCGCGGAGTTGAAACGGGAGAATTTCGATTATATCATCGACCTGCATCATAATCTCCGTTCCATGAAAGTAAAGGATGCCTTGAAAGTCAAATCCTATTCCTTCGATAAACTCAATGTGCGCAAATGGATCTATACAAGTTTCAAATGGAATCTTCTTCCGGATGTCCATATTGTAGATCGGTATATGGATACGGTTGCATCTTTTGGTGTTAAAAACGATGGTGCGGGGCTGGATTATTTTATTTCAAAAGAAGACGTCATCAATGACTCAGATCTGCCAACGCCTCACCAACTGGGCTTTGTAGGTGTGGTGATCGGGGCAGCGCTGAATACAAAAAAATACCCTTTTCATCATGTGAAAAGACTTTGCGAATTGCTGGATCATCCAATTGTATTGCTCGGAGGGCTGGAAGATGCAGATGAAGGTGACCGGATTGCCGCAAGCGATAAGATCAAAATTTATAATGCCTGTGGAAAATTCGGCTTAAATGAATCGGCCGATCTGGTACGCAGGGCAAAATTAGTCGTAACCAATGACACCGGTCTGATGCATATTGCTGCCGCATATAAACGGCCATTGATTTCGCTTTGGGGAAATACAGTGCCTGCTTTTGGCATGTCCCCTTATTATGGGAGTAAATTTATACAAGCCACGGGAGCCAGAAAAAATGAGCTTCCCTACGACATCATCGAGATAAATAATCTGCGTTGCAGGCCCTGTTCAAAGATCGGGTATGATGCATGCCCACTCGGCCATTTTAAATGCATGGAAAATATAGACCCCGCCGAGGTGGTTGCCCGGATCCGTGAAAGACTTGCTATTATTTGATATGCTGACCCGTCCAGGTACCGCTTTTGTCAAAAATATTATAACCGATTACGGAGTCAAAACATAAATAATTTCCGTCCCATGTACCTTTCACATCAAAATGATTAAAAATGCCCGGCGATGCTCTTACATAAAACCCGGTCCAGTCGCCTTGTATGTCAAAAGTTAACATGAGTTGCTGGGTGGCAATGGAAACATATCCAATCAGGTCATCCGTCTTATTAAAGATATAAAGCCCTTTCCAGGCAGGATTCTTCGGATGATATTCATTGTGGTACATCGGGTTCAACGTTTTGTTTATATCCGGATTCAGTTCAAAATGATTGAGGGGATTGATGGTACTGTTGAACTCGGGGTTCACATCGTTATTGTGCATCGGATTGATGTTCCAATTATATTTCGGATTGATATTCGAATTCTTTTCCGGATTCAATGTGCTGTTAAACGTGGGGCTCAGATTAAAATCAATCTTTGGGTCGTGTCGGTTTTCGAGGCTTTGGGAAAATCCCACAGGGATCATCAACAGACTCGCGAGAGATAAGAGTAAAATTTTTTTCATTCTATTAGTGTTTGGGTTACGGGTTTCTAAATTTAAAATGTAGATTTTATACGGGTTTTTATTTTATGTATATGTGGGTCCATTTGCCATTTTTGTCGAACAGATTGTAACCGCTCTGGTTGTCATAACAAAGGAACATACCGGTCCATACGCCGAACAATGTAAAGTAATTATACATATTTTCACCGGCCTTAACATAATAGCCATTCCAGGTTCCGCTATTGTCAAAGGACAACATCACATATTGGGTAGCAATCGAAATATATCCAAAGAGCTGGTTTGAATCGTTGAACAGAAACAATCCTTTCCAGGTTTCGGTCGTAGGGCGAAGGCCCTTCATGATCACCGGATTCAGCACGTCATTCGACTGCGGATTCAACTGCAGATTGATCATCGGGTTGATGGAAGCGTTTTGTGTCGGGTTCAGTGAAATTTCCTTCAGGGGATTCATATTATAATTCGAAGAAGGATTGATGAACCGGTTACTATCGGGGTTGATTTTCTTGTTTATGAAGGGATTCAGATTGGCGTCTTTTTTTGGATCATGTCCACGAAATGCCCAATCAATCTGTGCCTGTTTCGCAGCAGCTTCACTTTGTGCGGGTTGTACAGTATTTTCTGCCTGCTGCGCCAATGCATCTGTATCATTCCGCGCGATAGGTGCAGAACTGTCTGTCTGTGCAAGCAGCCCAGAAATGAAAAAAACGAATACGGTCGAAAGTAGAAATCCTCGCATACGAATAACGGGTTGTAAGTACGTTGGATTCTATGCGACTTTTCGCTGGATACGAGGATGTACAGTAGGGAAGATTCGAAAGAAAGCCTAAAGGTAATACGGAGGGTTGAGATTGTCAAGAGCCTAACCGGACTAAATAGCCCGATTTTCACAATTTGGAATTGTGGAACTATGCAGATATGAGGGAGTGAAAATGAAATTTCAAATTAAATTTTAAATTTCATTTTCACATTTCCCACAATTCCACAATCCCAAATTGTGAAAGTCATGCTGTCCGCTCTTATTTAAGCTTTTAAAGTTGACAACACGTCATTCATATTTCGCACGGCATCGGCGCTTTTTGCAAAAAGGGCCTTTTCATCGGCATTGAGTTCGAAGGGAATGATTTTCTCCCAGCCTTTCTTGCCAATGGTTACCGGAACGCCCAGGCAGATATCTCTTTGTCCGTATTCGCCTTCCAGGGACACGCAACAGGTGAATAATTTCTTTTCGTCCCTTACAATCGTTTCCACCAATGCTGCGCCGGCCGCACCCGGAGCATACCAGGCGGAAGTTCCTATCAGTTTGGTAAGCGTGGCACCACCAACCATCGTATCGGCGACAATTTGTTTTTGTTTTTCTTCGGACAATAATTTAGTAACAGGTACACTATTCCAGGTTGCAAAGCGGATCAATGGAATCATAGTTGTGTCACCATGGCCACCGATCACAAGGGCATTCAGGTCTGCCGGGCTGCAGCCGAGATGCTGACTGAGCTGATATTTAAATCTTGAACTATCCAGCGTGCCGCCCATGCCGATAATCCTTTCCCTGGGTAAACCTGATTCTTTCAAGGTCAGATAGGTCATTGTGTCCATCGGGTTGCTAATGATGATGAGGAGGGCCTCCGGTGAATACTTTAGAATATTATCGGTCACCGTCTTTACGATGCCCGCATTTGTGCCTATCAGTTCTTCACGTGTCATACCGGGCTTCCTGGGTAAGCCGGAGGTAATTACCACGACATCACTGCCGGCCGTTTTGGTATAGTCGTTGGTACTTCCGCTTACACGTGTATCGAACCCCAGCAACGTGGCAGATTGCATAATATCCTGCGCCTTTCCTTCTGCGAATCCTTCTCTGATGTCGAGTAAAACAAGTTCTTCGGCGAGTTCTTTGCGGGCAATATTATCTGCACAGGTTGCGCCTACGGCACCTGCACCTACGACTGTTACTTTCATCGGAAATTTTTTAAGTGAAGGCGAAGATAATTGTTAATTGTTAATTGTTAATTGTCAACGGAATTGATATTTAACAATTGACAAATAACAATCGACAATTATTTTTCCTTTCCCTGAAAAGCGAGTAAAAGTGTGTCAACCTTCTGGTTGCCTTCAAATTTTGTGATGAACTGACCTTTTTTATCATAAAGGGCCAGGCAGGGCAGACTTTGCATCCGGTAATATGGGGGGAGCATATATTTATCATCCCTGCCCATCAGGATATTTGAATGATCAGCGATCCGGAAGTATGTATAGAAAGATTTCATTTCGTCAAAAGGCTGGAAAGTTGCCATCACGATTTCGATGTCTTTGAATTTATTGGCATCTGCCAGAATATCCCGCATCTGATGTTTGCAATGTTCACATTCCGGGCTGAAAAAAATAACCAGGACCCTATGATTTTTCTTGAGATCATCTTTAGTTAAATAATGGAGGCTGTCTACTTCCAGAAGACGGAAAGGAGGAATGCCAGGATTTTTCAGATAGGGCGGTTCAGGTACGTTATTTGGCACCTGTGCATGCGCCGATGACAAAAATAAAAGTCCCAGGATAACGGTCAGCACACACTTCATACCGGATATTTTTATAAAAATAATGCAAAATGCGGGATGCTCATAATTCCATTTACCGGGTTTAGCAATATCGACCGGCTCTCAAAACACATCACCAATATCTGCCTGAAAATAAACGTTTAAAGTTCCATCGATCCTGTTAGTCCTTTTGTAAATATTGGTTAAACTTAAATTCTTAAGCGTGAATCTGCCGGATTTTGAATTTGCGGCTCGGAACGGATAATGGAAGATGCCCATACGGATATTTGGAGATACAGAAACTGATAATAGGAGATGCCGAAACGGGTAGTAGAGGTGTCGAAATGGATAATGGAAGATGCCGAAACAGGTAGTAGAGGTGTCGAAATGGATAATGGAAGATGCCGATACTGATAAATGAAAATTCCCAAACAAATAATTGGAGATGCCGAAACGGATAATGGAAATGTCCAAACGCAGAATTACAGAAAATTGAAAAAAGCATAAAAACCATTAGTTTTGTCGCCCTTTAAGGCAACAATTAATAATCATTCATGGCAAATACAGCAGATATCAGTCGCGGGCTTATAATCAAACTCGACGGGAGCCTCTACTCAGTGGTGGATTTTGGTGAAAACAAAACAGCCAGGGCTGCAGCTAAAGTATGGGCGAAGTTAAAAGGGGTCGACAACGCACGGAGTATTGAGAAAACCTGGAACAGTGGTGACAACATTTATCCGGTTCGGGTAGAAAGAAAAACATATCAGTTCCTTTATAAAGATGATTCAGGTTACAATTTCATGGATACTGAAACCTTTGAACAGGTTGCCTTGCAGGAAAGCATGGTGGATGCACCACAATTCCTGAAAGATGGTCAGGAGGTTACAGTCATTATGAATACAGAAACGGAAATACCAATGGGTGTGGAACTTCCTGATAAAATTGTATTGAAGGTTATTTATTCAGAACCGGGGATGAAGGGGGATACGGCAACCCGCACGCTCAAACCGGCAAAAGTGGAAACAGGTGCTACAGTGAATGTTCCGTTATTTGTGAATGAAGGAGAATTGATACGGGTCAACACAAAAACCGGCGAATATGTGGAAAGGGTGAAAGAATAACACTTATCTTAGTCTTCCTTTTTAAAAAGCAAAACGCCATAACTGATGGATTTTAAACAGATTCAGGAGTTGATCAAATTGATCAACAAATCGAATATCGGTGAAGTAACGATTGAAGAAAAGGGATTTAAAATAACCGTAAAGCAAAAGGAGGAACATATCCAGCAGGTCTTTTCTGCTCCGTTCCAGAATCAATCCGCTCCCACCTATGCGGCACCGGCTGTTTCGGCTCCCGCTGCCGGCAACACCCCTCCGGTAAATGGGAAAAAACCAGCTGAAGCCGCTCCTGACAACCTGATTACGATCAAAAGTCCGATGATTGGCACTTTTTACCGCAGTTCTGCGCCTGATAAACCTTCATTTGTAAATGTTGGAGATGAAATCGAATCCGGGAAAGTGTTGTGTATCATCGAAGCAATGAAATTATTTAATGAAATCGAAAGCGAAGTGAAGGGAAAGATCGTGAAAGTGCTTGCGGAAGACGCTTCTCCGGTAGAATTTGATCAGCCATTGTTCCTGGTGGATCCAAGCTAAAACAAGTATGGAAGTCTGGAAGTCTGGAAGTGTGGAAGTATAATGAATATTTCCAATCATTTGACAGGTTTTCATCTTCGAATGGGTCCACAAATTTCCAAACCTTAAAAATTTCAATGTTCAAAAAAGTATTAATAGCTAATCGTGGAGAGATTGCCTTACGGGTTATTCGTACCTGTCGTGAGATGGGTATTAAAACCGTAGCGGTTTATTCTACTGCGGATAAAGATAGTTTACATGTTCGTTTTGCGGATGAAGCGGTTTGTATCGGTAAGCCGGCCAGTGTGGATTCCTACCTGAATATTCCGCATATCATGGCAGCCGCGGAAATTACAAATGCAGATGCCATACATCCGGGTTATGGCTTTCTGGCCGAAAATGCACGATTCGCAGAAATCTGTGGTGAACATGGTATCAAGTTCATCGGCCCCACACCGGCCATGATCAATGCCATGGGCGATAAGATCACTGCCAAGGAAACCATGATTAAAGCTGGTGTTCCTGTGGTACCCGGCGGTGGCGGATTACTTGAAAGTGTTTTTGAAGCCAAGGAAATGGCTGGTCAGATTGGGTATCCTGTGATCCTGAAAGCCACTGCGGGCGGAGGCGGAAAGGGAATGCGTGTGGTATGGAACGATTCGGAATTGGAAAAAGCCTATGATTCGGCAAAGGCCGAAGCTGCCGCTTCTTTCAAGAACGATGGTATCTATATGGAAAAATTTGTTGTGGAGCCGCGCCATATCGAAATACAGGTTGCCGGTGATCAGTACGGTACCGTTTGCCATCTGAGCGAAAGAGATTGTTCCATTCAGCGACGTCACCAAAAGCTGGTCGAAGAATCGCCTTCACCTTTTATGACGCGCGAACTCAGGTATAAAATGGGGGAGGCTGCAATTAAGGCCGCTTCCGCCATCAAATATGAAAGCGTGGGGACAATAGAATTCCTGGTAGATAAAAACCGGAATTTTTATTTCATGGAAATGAATACGCGCATCCAGGTAGAACATTGTGTTACGGAAGAGGTAGTGAATTTTGACCTGATCAAAGAACAAATAAAAATCGCTGCCGGCGAAACCATCAGCGGAGTGAACTATGAACCGCAGGGTCACGCCATTGAGTGCCGCATCAATGCCGAAGATCCTTATAATGATTTTCGCCCGTCACCGGGCAGAATAACAACATTGCATCAACCCGGGGGACATGGTATCCGGGTGGACTCACATGTTTATGCCGGTTATACCATTCCGCCATATTATGACTCCATGATTGCCAAGATCATTGCGGTAGCCCGAACACGTAGCGAAGCCATCGATACGATGCACCGGGCTTTGACGGAATATGTGATAGAAGGTATAAAAACAACGATCCCTTTCCATCTCCAACTCATGAAAGATGAAAACTTCCGCAGCGGAAATTTCAACACGAAATTCCTCGACGGATTCAAGATGAAATAACTGACTACGTAGTGTGGTGAATGAGAGAGGGTGGAAATGTGGGAATGTGGAGGTGAAATGAGGAAATGACGTGTGATAATGTACATTCTCAAACTATCATTTCCTTTTTCAACTCTCACTTTCCCACATTTCCACCCTCTCTCATTCACCACACTACGGAGTCAGCGCCATTAATAAATCCGGAAATCTTATTGATGACGGATTCAACAATAGCATCCGGGCAGGATGCGCCGCTGGTAATAAGTATACGCAAAGGAATATTATCCGATAACCATCCTGTTTTTAATTTCTCTTCATGTGTGTGCAAATCAAAATGCAAAATCTCTTCCTTTGAAATTAATTTATCGGGGCCTTCAACAAAATAAGTGGGTAATGTAAGTTCGCATAATTCCACCAGATGGGATGTGTTGGAAGAATTATACCCACCCACTACCATGGCGAAATCGGCAGGCGTGGATAACATGCCCGTTACGGCTGACTGGTTGTCATTCGTGGCATAACAAAGTGTGTCCCTCGTATCGGCAAAACGATCGTTTGTGTTTTCATTTTTTGTCTCTGATTCTTCCCGGATCGCATGTTTTAAAAAATCCGCAATCTGTTGCGTTTCTGAAGCGAGCATCGTTGTTTGGTTTACTACTCCGATTCTTTCCAGATCTTTTGTGGGATCAAAACCATTATTATACCGCCCCTTGAATAGCTCAAAAAATTCTTCAGATGATTTTTCTTTCCTGATGAATTGACTCAATAATTTGGCCTCTTCCATATCCCTGATCACCAGTGCCGGGCCGCCTGATGAAGCATGGGAAAAAGTAGCACGTGTTTCTTCGTGTCCCGGTTTGCCATGAATAATAACGGTGAATTTTTTTTCAGCCATTTGACCGGAACGGTTCCATACTTTTTCAACAAACGGGCAGGTCGTATTATAGTTTTCAGTGTGGATACCCCTGGATTTTAAGAGGGTATCTATTTCGAGACTTGTTCCAAAAGCAGGTGTGATCACAATATCAGTTGACTGTAGACTGTCGAAGGGAATCAGTTGTTTTCCCTGGGTATCCTGCAGAAAACGAACACCCCTGTTTTTCAGGTCTTTATTTACCTGTGGATTATGAATCATTTCGCTTAGCAGAAAAATGTTTTTACCAGGGTTCTCTTCTATTATACGAAAAGCAATGTCAATAGCATTTTCAACTCCGTAACAAAATCCAAAATGACGGGCCAGGTAAATATGCAGCGGTCCGAAATCAAGGAGTGTTGGTGTAAAATCCTTTTTCATCTTATCCTCCGTACGTCGTTTATTTTTTACAGCGGAGATGAGCGTGCTGTGATAAGAGGAAGGAACCTGGAACGTTTTCATTGAAAAACAAAGTTAATTGTCAATTGTCAATTCTTAATGGTTAATTGAGCTGAGTCAGCTGGGATTTTATTTTAATCTGAGATTCGGTTTTTTAATTGTCAATTGTCAATTCTTAATGGTTAATTGAGCTGAATCAGCTGGGATTTTATTTTAATCTGAAGGACCCGTTTTTAATAATTGACAATTAACAATTGACAATTAACCATTAACATTGTTGTTTTTAATTCTGGAATAATGAACGTCGAATTTCACCCGGTCAGCTGGGCAGTCAATTCAAATATTTATGAAGTTAATCTCCGTCAATATACAAAAGAGGGCAGCTTCCGCGCATTTGCAACACATTTACCAAGGTTAAAGGATATGGGCGTTGAGATACTCTGGTTCATGCCGATAACTCCAATTAGTAAAATCAGACGCCTGGGTACACTCGGAAGTTATTATGCCTGTTCCGACTATGTGAGTACCAATCCGGAATTTGGTTCAGTGGAAGATTTTAGATGGCTGGTAAACCAGGCTCAGGGTCTGGGTTTCAAAGTACTGATCGACTGGGTTGCCAATCATACAGGATGGGACCATATCTGGACAATCGAACATCCGGAATTTTACCGAAGAAATATCGATGGCGATTTTTACGATGCCCATGGATGGGCTGACGTGATTGACCTGAATTACGATTCTCCCGAATTAAGATCTTCCATGATCCGGGCCATGCGGTTCTGGGTCGAAACCTGTGGTATCGATGGATTTCGTTGCGATATGGCTATGCTTGTCCCACTGGAGTTCTGGAGGGAGGCGAGAACGACGCTCGATCAGATTAAACCGCTATTCTGGCTCGCCGAATGTGAAGACATTATATATCATGAGGTATTCGACGTCAGCTATACCTGGAAATGGCTGCACGTTATGGAATCGTATTGGAAAAAACTGACCGATATACAGGGCTTGTGCCAGGTATTATATTATTATAGTCATCAGTTTCCTTCTACAGCAATACGGGCTTATTTTACAAGTAACCACGACGAAAATTCACACAGTGGAACAGAATATGAACGGATAGATGAAGCGACCCTGCCGTTTACCGTCTTTTGTTGTTTATACGATGGGCTGCCGCTGATTTACAGTGGACAGGAATTGCCGAATAAAAAAAGACTGCTGTTTTTTGACAAGGACGAAATTGATTGGAGCCAACCATTTCAATTACATGATTTCTATAAAACCATGTTGTTGTTCCGTAAATCAAATCCTGCTTTATTAAGCGGTGATCCGCAAAGGAATGCTTTGATTTTATCCAATACATCACCTGAACAAATATTCAGTTTTATACGCCGCTTTGAGCGCAATGAAGTGTTGGTTATTTTGAACCTGTCGTCCGATACTCGTTCTGTGATCATAACAGGTCAGACCCTGGCCGGAGCATACAGGGACGTTTTTAATCCGGACGCGCCGGATTTCATTTCCGGACAACCACTTCTATTAAATCCGTGGGGTTACAAGGTCTACGTTAAGCTAAACGCCTAACGCGTAACGCTTATCGCTTTGTGCTCCAGTTATCAAAACAAAAATGCGTTCCCGGATTGGAAACGCATTCTCACAATATCAATTGACGTTAAGCGTTAGGCGTTACGCGTTCCGCTTAATGGGTTACTCATCATTTAATTTCAGTGGATAAGTAAAGGATCCGTCATAACCAGGGTAGACTCCTTCCAGTTTCAGGGAACCATTTCCTGCCTGCTCAACAATCTTGCGGAATTCTTCAATTGTATTCACATCCTGACCATTCACTTTCAGAATGACGAAACCTTCTTCCATTCTCGTTTTACTGAACAGACCTTTTTCACTGATCGAAGTCACCACGATCCCGCCTTTCACATTGAGTTTGGCAGCATCGGCTTTTTGCAATGGCTGTAATTCAGCACCCAGTTTGTCGAAAGCTGAGTTCTTCACCAGGTCCATATTCCCGCTATTATTCATCAGTGTTACCATCACATCGCTTTCAACACCATTTCTTTTAAAAGTGACTTTGATTTTATCGCCGGGGCGATAGATCGCAATCTGACCCACCAGTTCAGAACCGGAGGATACATTCTGGTCATTTAATTTGATGATCACGTCGCCTTTTTTGAGACCGGCTTTTTCAGCGGCTCCTTTTTCACGAACGTTCACGACATATACACCTTCATCATCTTTGATACCATTTTCTTTTTTGGCATCATCGCTCAGATTATCGTTTGCATATTCGATTCCCAGGTATGCCCGTTGGGTAGTGCCGTATTTCATAAGATCTGTCACCACTTTCTTTACAATATTCACCGGGATCGTGAAAGAATATCCTGCGTAGGAACCGGTTGGCGATGCGATTGCAGAATTGATGCCGATCAGCTGGCCCTGTGGGTTTATCAGCGGACCTCCGCTATTTCCGGGGTTCACGGCTGCATCTGTTTGTATGAAAGATTCTACGGGTGCCTGGCTTTGGCGCCTGTTGATATCAATGGATCTGCCTTTCGCGCTTACGATACCCGCAGTTACTGTGGTTTCAAGTGAGAGTGGGTATCCGACAGCCAGCACCCATTGACCTACTTTTACGTCGTCTGAATTTCCATAGAGAAGAAAAGGCAAACCTTTCGCTTCTACTTTCACTACGGCGAGATCCGTACTGGGGTCTGTAGCCACCACTTTGGCTTTGAATGATTTCTTATTGCTCAGTGTAACGGTTACTTCATCTGCACCATCAACCACGTGGTTATTGGTTACAATATATCCATCCTCACTGATGATCACGCCTGAACCAGAACCCATTTCAGGCATGGATCGTGAACGGTCTCCGAAGAAATCATTGGGATCAATTCCAAAAAGATCGGAGAAAGGGTTCTTTTTTGGAAGATTATTACTTGCCTGACGTACGGTTTTGGTTTTAATATGAACCGTTGCAGGAATAGCAGCACTGGCGGCATCTACAAAGTCCGCCGGGCCGGCTGATTTTTCGTTATTAAAAAATTTGGCGTAATTAGACGGAACCTTGGAAGTATCCTGCGTATACAAATAGGTTCCGGTTTGAGTAATTTGATTAAAATGATTATACCCCCATAGACTGCCGAGGGTGGTGGCTGCACTGATAAAAACAATGCCGGCAACTTGTTTCAATTTCATTATGATAATTTTTTTTCTTTTTTTTGGACAATACTTCTTTGTCAAACGATATGCCCAACGAATGTCAAAGTAACGTTTGGAAAGAACTTACGCTATTACCACCTGTTCAGTTTAACAAATTATTTACTAAGACCTTCGTAGATGGCAGTCTACCAAATTTACGAAAGAAATTTTAGCATGCAAACATGACATTCGTTCAGAGGGACCTCAAAAATTTCATTGTGTCCGTCCCGTCGGCATAATCCGAGAGTTCAGGACGCTGGCTTTTCCCGAACGGAAGCCACTGCCGGCCGACAACGCATTGGAGGTTTTCATTGTTTTCTATTGGAATAATGTTCTTAATGTCTTTATAATAAGTATAATGTAACACGGCGATGGGAGAAAATGGGGAGTCATTTTCAAGCATCAGCAGGCAATCATTGGTCATATATGGAAGTTTATTCAAAATGGCCAGCGACAAACGGTAGTCGTAGTTATTTTTATATTTATGATGGTCGGCCATCCAAAGGTACTTCCCGAAAGCGCGGAGCAGGGGAATGAAATCATAATTTTCCGGAACATGGATTTGTGTCACATTACGGCAACCCAATCCGAAATACAGGAAAACATCATCAGCGAGTTTTTCAAGCTCTTCTGCCGATTCATTTCCTTCCAGCAGGGCAATGGAAGTCCTGTTGCGGCGGATCAGGCTGGGATATTTTCCAAAATAACAATCGAAATAACGTGCAGAATTATTACTGCCGGTGGCAATATAAGCATCCATTCCCTTTAACATAGAGGATACAAGGATCTGATCAGCCGCTGCCGGATTTTTTTTATTCAGAAATTCCAAAATCACCGGAAACAGCCAGGAGTCCCTGGAGGAGAGTTTGATAAGAGGGCTATGGCCGTTTATAAAACAGCAAAGAAAATCATGGAATCCGACGAGTGGAATGTTTCCGGCCATTACGATGCCGATTTTTTTAGGATTCTTTTCACGGTCAGGAATCTGATATTCCGACGCCCATTTTTCCAATAAGTCCCTATGCAGGAACCGTTCTGCGATTTGGGATATGGACAAATCGATGAAATCCGGTATAAACCAGGCATTATGCTGAAATGCCCTTGTTTTTGCGTTCTTCCAGGAAACATCTTCTGATAACATAAATTCACCCAATTCGACCAGTATGCTGATACGGTTCTGTAAATCCATATTTCAGATTATATTTGAGTTGCAAAATTAATTCTATTCAAATCCTTAATTAACGAAAAAATGGCTATCAAGATAACAGAGGAATGTATTAATTGCGGGGCTTGCGAACCGGAGTGTCCCAATAATGCGATTTATGAGGGCGGCGTGGAATGGGCAATTGCAGACGGCTCATCTGTTAAGGGATCTTATACGCTGATGGATGGTACTGTCATTGATGCCAACCAGCGCAACAGCCCGGTTGCCGTGGACGTTTACTATATCGTTCCCAATAAATGCACCGAATGCCAGGGATTTCATGAAGAGCCACAGTGTGCTTCGGTTTGCCCGGTGGATGTTTGTATTCCTGATGAGATGTACAAAGAAACGGTGGAAGAGTTGCTGGCAAAAAAAGAAAAGCTGCATCTTTGATTCAGGCAACTTTTAAAACCAATACATGAAAAGGGTAATTGCTTTCGTAACCGGCGGCTATTCCGGTGAGGCCGAGGTATCATATAAGAGTGCCATCAATATAGAAGCAGGAATAGACACCGACCGGTACGAGTATTATCGCATTGATATCACACCCGCTTCATGGTTTCATTTAACCGGTGAGGGAACCAAAATACCGGTTGATAAAAACGATTTCTCACTCGGGATCAAAGGTAAAAAAATAAAATTTGAAGCTGTACTCATCGGCATTCATGGCACACCGGGAGAAGATGGAAAACTACAGGGTTATTTCGATCTGATGAATCTCCCTTATACTTCCTGTGACGCGGCTACTTCCGCGCTGACATTTAACAAGCGTTACACGGTGGCTGTCGCCGCATTTGCAGGAATCCAGGTTTCCCGCTCAGTTCATTTATTCAAACAGGATCATCCCGACGCTACAGTTAAAGACCTGGTAAATTTTCCTCGCAGTATCCCTGATTTTCATTGCAATGGGCTCTTCCAGCAAGGCGGGTGTGGTTTCTTCCGTAAATCCGGGAGAATATTTAGCCTCAAAATCAAAAAATTCCTTGGTTCTTTTCACCTCTGTGATGGGCAGTACAACAATCTCCCGGCCGGCCCTGAATATGCCAACCGTAAATTCTCTTCCGGAAATAAACTCTTCCAC